>Ga0210394_10001150_pt1 | contig 44594 bp, 39 predicted proteins | sample IncBWC12MmetaG_FD_160121 | JGI IMG/M metagenome (GOLD analysis project Ga0210394, IMG submission 160121) | Forest soil microbial communities from Barre Woods Harvard Forest LTER site, Petersham, Massachusetts, United States - Inc-BW-C-12-M | ecosystem: Environmental > Terrestrial > Soil >...
GCCAGCGCCTGGCGGAGGTTTGGCTCAAGAATACGGAATCGCACGATCAGATCGCGCGTGTGCTGCGCACGCTGCTGATGTCGCGCGAATTCCTCGTGCCTGGCGCGGCTGCGCCCGGCGCGGCGGCTCCCGCCGCAGCGGCTCCCGGCGCAAAAACCCGCCGGCCGTTGGCGCTGGCTGCTGCTTTTGCGCGCGCCATGCAAATCGATCTTAAGTACTCCGAGCAACTGGGAGGTGAGATCGCGGCGGCAGGTCAAAATCTATTCGGCTGGCCGACGCCGACGGGTTTGCCGGACGCGGCGGCGCCTTTCCTGAGCTCGCAGGCCATGCGGCATCGTTGGTCCTTGGTGCTGGGCCTCGCGGAGAACAATTGGAGCACCGGTGCAATCGCGGATCCCAAGGCCTTGGGTCTTGCCCAGCCGACCACGCTTGGCGCAACGAGCGCCTTGCTCAACAATCTCATCGGCTCCGCGCCTGCCGCGACCGTAGCGGCGATCGTCACCGGCTGCGGATGGCCTGCCGATCAGGCGCTGAACGCGGCCGGAGCGGGGGAAGCGGCGCATCGCTGGTCGCGATTGGCGGCGTACTGCGCCATGGCGCCCGATTTCCAAGTTAATTGAGGTACCTATGAGTGTGTCGCGCCGCTCGCTGATACAAGGCACCGCCATAGCCCTGGGATGCGGACTTGCGCCGCTGCCGGGCCTGCGGCGCTTGCTGTTCGCCGCCGAACCCGAGACCGAGCGCATCCTGGTGGTGTTGCATTTGCGTGGCGGTTGCGACGGACTCAATTTACTGTCGCCCGCCAGCGACGCGGATTTCATCGCGGCGCGCAATTCCGATCTGCGCGTGCTGGCCGATGGCAGCGACGCCGGCCACGCCATCGTGCACTCGCAGGCAGCGGCGACGGAATTTCGGCTGCACGCCGCGGCGGGCGCGCTCGCGGAACTATGCGATGCGAAACATCTGGCCTTCATTCATGCGGCGGGATTGATCGATACGACGCGCAGCCATTTCGTGGCGACCGACATGATCGAACATGGGGTCGCGGACAGTGCGGCCTTGAACCGCACGGCAACAGGGTGGCTGGCGCGGGCGATGGCAAGCCGCAGCGCGCCATCCGCCGCCGACGTGGTGCGCGGAGTGTCGACTTCGAATGTACCCAGCGGTGTTTGGAGCGGGGATGCAAGCGCAATCTCGGTGGCGGATCTTGCAAATGGGTTGGCCGCACCCGGCGGTCCCGCCACGAGCCTGGTGCTCGAGCAGCTGTACGGGGTTTCCGGCTCCGCCGCGGCAGCGGCGGATGCAGCGGCCGGCGATCCGGCGGCGGCGGGCCGGCTCACCTTGCAGTCCATGGCGACGATCGATGCGCGGCTGGCGCGCGACGCGCACGGCAAGTATGTGGCCTACGCGGCCGAGCCCGGCGTGAACTACGACGCCGCGTATGAACTGGGGCGACCCTTGAAGACTTTGGCCCAGCTCATCAAGCTGGACCTAGGTTTACAGGCGGCTACCGTGGATCTTGGCGGATGGGATACACACGAATATCAGCCGGGGCGATTTCATAATCAAGTGGAGCGGCTGTCGCAGGGCTTGAGCGCTTTCTACAACGACATGGGGCGCTACCACGATCGATTGGTGGTGGTGGTGGTCACCGAGTTCGGACGCAGGCTGAGGTCAAACCGCAGCAACGGTACTGACCACGGACGCGGCAGCGTCATGATGGTGCTCGGCGGCAAAGTGGCCGGCGGCAAGATATACGGGCGCTGGCCGGGCCTCAAGGCGGAGCAATTGGAGGAGGGCGTCGATCTGGCGGTGGCCAACGATTATCGGCAGAGTTTGACCGAGGTGGTTGCACATTGGCACGGCGAGATCAATGCCGCCAATATATTTCCGGGCTTCAAGCCGGCGCCGAATCTGGGCTTGTTCGTTTGAGAAAATCTGCTCCCGCAGCGCCCTGCGCACGCGCTGCCCAAATCCACACGAATCCCCCGACCAGGACGGCGACCGGCAGAATTCTCACCGCCTGCGCCAATGAAAAAAAGTCGGACAACGCGCCGACCAAGAATGGCGACAACGCGTCGCCGAGCAAATGAATGGCGAACACGGACAGTGCGATGGCCGTGGCACGCTCGCCGGCAACGACGAGATTGACGATGGCGGCATTGATCGGGCCGGTGGACAGGAACAGACATAGTTGCGCGGTCACCATGTACACCTGGTACATCGAATGCGAGGTCGTCGTCAGCGCCATCCACACGAACGGTGCCGCGATCAGTGTGGCAACGGCCGACAGCCACAAATAGGCCTGGCGGGAATTTCTGGCAAAATAATCGCCCATCCAGCCGCCGACAAAGGTGCCGACGAATCCTGTCACGACGACAATGGTGCCGAAACTCACGGTTGCCTCGCTGCGCGGGATTCCGCGGACACGCTCGAGAAACGCCGGCATCCAATAAGCAAGACCGCCCACGGCAAAGGTGTAAGCGGCATATCCATAAACAGTCAGTGCGTACGGCTTATTGCGCAGCAGACGCCCATAGGTCAACCAGGTATCGCGGCTCATGCTGGAAGTTTTGATCGGCTGCGCCGCAGCCTCGGGTGCGTCGCCGTCCTGACTCCCGCGCGGCGGGTCGCGCAGAAACAAGCACAATAGCGCCAACACGAGACCCGGAACGCCGGCGACGAAGAATGCCGCGCGCCAACCGTAGCTCTTGTCGACCAGTCCGCCGACCACATAGCCCAAGGCTGAGCCCACGGGTATGGCACAAAAGAAAATCGCCATGACCCGACCGCGCAGACGAACCGGAAAATAATCGGACAACAGACTCGGGGCGATGGTGACATAGGCCGCTTCGCCGACACCGACCGCCGCGCGGGCGGCAAATAGCGTCAGGAAATTGACCGCAAATCCCGACAATGCGGTTGCGAAGCTCCAGCACGCAACGCCCACGGCGATCAAGCGGGGCCGCGAGCGGCGGTCCCCCAGCGCGCCGAATACCGGCGCGAGCAGGGTGTAGACCACGAGGAATCCGGACATCAGCAATCCCAGATTGGTGTCGGAAAGCCCGAGATCTGAATGCTTCAGGCTTTCGAGCACACCCGAAACGACATAGCGGTCCAGGTAGCTGAACAAATTGATGAAGGCGAGAACGGCCAATACCCAATTCGGCGAGCTGATCCAGGATTTTTGTTGTTGCTTGTCCACGCCCGTCCCCCGATCAAGTTACCAGTCGTGATAATTGCATGCGGCGAGGTGGTTAGTCCCTACGCATGGAGTTCGCGTTATACACTTGGGCGTGAGTCCGTACCGGCCCTTGCCCGGTCTGCGTGCACCGTCATGGTGCGTCCCCCAAACTACTCGGTCGGAGACATTGTGTCGATCCATGTTGCGCTAAACCATCTGACCCACTATCGATACGACCGGCCCGTGAGCTTGAGCCCACAGGTCGTGCGGCTGCGGCCGGCGCCGCATTGCCGTACCCGCATTTTGGCGTATTCGCTCAAAGTGACGCCGGCCGGCCATTTCATCAACTGGCAGCAGGACCCGCAGGCGAATTTCCTCGCCCGGCTGGTATTTCCCGACCGCATCCGTGAGCTTCAGATCGAAGTTGATTTGGTCGCGGAGATGTCGGTTCTCAATCCCTTCGATTTCTTTCTGACCCCCTACGCCGAACAGTTCCCCTTCAAGTACGACTCCAACGAACGCCGGGAACTGGTGCCGTTCTTGGTCAAAGCGCCGGCGACCCCGCTGGTGGCGAACTATCTTGCCGGCATTTCTCGCGAGCGGCGCCGCACCATCGATTGCGTCGTCGAAATCAACAGCCGGCTCGCCCACGACATTCAATACTTGATTCGCCTGGAAGCGGGCGTGCAGTTGCCGGAGGAAACGCTGGCGAAGCGTTCGGGATCCTGCCGGGATTCCGCCGCGCTGCTGGTGCAGCTGATGCGCCATCTAGGATTCGCGGCCCGCTTCGTATCCGGTTATCTCGTACAGCTGGCGGCGGATGTGAAGCCGCTCGACGGTCCTTCCGGGCCGGCCCAAGATTTCACGGACCTGCATGCGTGGTGCGAGGTGTACTTACCCGGCGCCGGCTGGATTGGACTCGATCCCACCTCCGGCCTTTTCGCCGGCGAGGGACACATTCCGCTGGCCTGCACACCGGAGCCGTCCGCCGCCGCCCCCATCACGGGCGCGGTCGAAGAATGCGCGACCACCTTCGAGCATCGCATGTCCGTGCAGCGGGTTTGGGAGGCGCCGCGCGTCACCAAGCCTTACAGCGATGCGCAGTGGTCGGCCATCGAATCTCTGGGCCGCGCGGTGGATGCGGATCTTAAGGTGTTGGATGTGCGCCTGACGATGGGCGGCGAGCCGACTTTCGTATCCATCGACGATCCTGACGGTGTGGAATGGAATACGGCCGCACTGGGTGCGAAGAAACGCAAGCTGGCTGCCGATCTGTTCCGGCGGCTGAAAAATAAATATGCGCCCACGGGGCTCGCGCATTTTGGACAGGGCAAGTGGTATCCCGGCGAGCAGCTGCCGCGTTGGTCTCTCAATTGCTATTGGCGCAAGGATGGCGAGCCGCTGTGGGCAAACCCGAACTTGATCGCGGACGAGCAAACGCGCCATCCGGTCAGCGGCGAAACCGCGCTCCGATTCTTGCTGCGCGTCGCCGAACAATTGGGATTGGATCCGAAATTCGTATTTCCGGCATACGAAGATGCATTTTACTATTTGTGGCGCGAGCGCCGGCTGCCGATGAATGTCGATCCGTTCGATTCGCGTCTCGAAGATCCGATGGAACGCGAGCGCTTGGCAAAAATTTTCGAGCAGGGATTGGAGCGGGTCATAGGCCACGTGCTGCCGATAGCCCGCAGTACGGACGGCGCGCGCTGGCAGTCGGGCTCGTGGTTCTTGCGCAGCGAACGCTGTTTTCTCATCCCAGGCGATTCACCCATCGGATATCGTCTGCCGCTCGACTCACAACCGTGGGCCGCAAAAGGCGACTACCCGTTCATTCATCCACCCGACCCCTCGCGCAGCTTTCCAACCCTGCTGCCGCATGCACAGATTCGCCGCCAGTTTCGCGACCAGGATCGGCAGCGCGCGGCGGTGCCGGATGAACGGCCGCCGCTGCCCAAGGAATCCGCCGCTGAACTTACGCGCACCTCCATGTGCGCCGAGACGCGCAACGGCGTGTTGTACTTGTTCATGCCGCCAACGCGCGAGCTCGAACACTACGTGGAATTGGTGGCAGCGGTGGAAGCCGCGGCGGAAGCGCTCGCCCAGCCCGTTATCCTCGAAGGATACGAGCCGCCGGGCGATCCGCGCGTCGGCAGCTTTCGGGTAACGCCGGATCCGGGCGTGATCGAGGTGAACATACATCCGTCCGCCGATTGGCACGGGCTCGCCGACCGGACCACGTTTCTGTACCAAGCTGCGCACGAGTGTCGCTTGACCGCCGAGAAATTCATGCTCGATGGCCGGCATACGGGCACCGGCGGCGGCAATCACATGGTGCTCGGCGGCGCGACCCCGGCGGATTCGCCATTCCTGCGTCGCCCCGACCTGTTGCGCAGCCTGCTGAGTTTTTGGCACAACCATCCGTCGCTCTCGTATCTATTTTCCGGACTGTTCATCGGACCTACCTCTCAAGCGCCGCGCGTCGACGAAGCGCGCAATGATTCCCTGTATGAGCTGGAGATCGCGTTCCGCCAGTTCCCAAAGCGCGGCGCAAGCATTGCGCCATGGCTGGTCGATCGATTGCTGAGAAATCTATTGATCGACGTCTCCGGCAATACCCATCGCACCGAGTTTTGCATCGACAAATTATTTTCTCCCGACGGCCCCGCCGGCCGGTTGGGGCTGGTCGAGATGCGCGCCTTCGAGATGCCGCCGCATGCACGCATGAGCCTCACCCAGCAGCTATTGTTGCGCGCGATGGTCGCGCGCTTCTGGCGCAAGCCCTACGAGCCTGCCAAGCTGGTGCGCTGGGGCACGGAACTGCATGACCGCTTCTTGATGCCGTACTTCGTCGAGCAGGATTTCGCCGACGTCATCGCCGAGATGCAGCAGGAGGGCTACGGCCTCAAGCTGGATTGGTTCGCGCCGCATCTCGAGTTCCGCTTCCCGAAGTATGGCGACTTCGAGACGCGCGGCATGCAGCTGGAACTGCGGCAGGCGCTCGAACCCTGGCACGTGATGGGCGAGGAGGGCGCGGCGGGAGGCGCGGTTCGCTATGTGGATTCGTCGGTGGAACGTCTGCAGGTGAAGGCCACCGGCTTGGCGCCGAGCCGATACTGGGTCACTTGCAACGGCCATGTCGTGCCGCTGCGGCCGACCGGAACAGTCGGCGAGTTCGTTGGCGCGGTGCGCTATCGCGCGTGGCAGCCGCCCTCGGCGCTGCATCCAACCATCGGCGTGCATGCGCCGCTGACCTTCGATTTGTTCGATTCCTGGATGAACCGCTCCGCAGGCGGCTGCCAGTATCATGTCACGCATCCCGGCGGCTTGAGCCACGAGCGATTCCCGGTCAATTCGTTCGAGGCAGAGAGCCGGCGCTTGGCAAGATTTTTTCGCATGGGCCATAGCCCGGGAGCGATGGCAGTGCCGATTGCAACGCCCGATGCGGAGTTTCCGTTCACGCTCGATTTGCGCATGAGCAATGGCTGAAGCACGACTTGAAACCTATTTGAGCGATTCGCGCCGTTACGACGAATTGCTCGATAGCTCGGGCACCGTGCGGCCGCACTGGCGGCCGTTGATCGATGCACTGGCCGGCGACGGCGCAGAAGCGGTGCGCCGCGGAGTCGACCTGGCGCGCCGCCTGATCGTTGAAAACGGCGTGACCTACAACGTTTATGCCGACCCGCAAGGGCGCGACCGCCCATGGGTGCTCGACCCTCTGCCGATTCTGATTACCGCGGCGGAATGGCGCGAGATCGAAGCGGGCGTAGCGCAGCGAGCGCGCCTCTTCGACGCGCTGCTCAAGGATATCTATGGTCCGCAGCGGCTGCTGGCCGACGGCAGCGTACCGCCTCAGCTACCTTTCGGCCACCCGAATTTTCTGTGGCCCTGCCATGGCCTGATTCCGGCGGGCGGCAATTGGCTGCATGTCTACGCCGTCGATATCTCGCGCTCCGCCGACGGCCAATGGTGGGCATTGGCCGATAGGACGCAGACTCCATCCGGGCCCGGCTACGCCTTGGAAAACCGGCATATCGTCTCGAGAGTGTTTCCCGACCTGCTCAATGATGTGGGCGTACGCTCGCTCGGCGCGTTCTTCATCGCATTGCGCGAAAATTTGTTGTCGACAGCGCCCGAGTCAGAAACCCCGCTCGCCGTGATCCTCACCCCGGGCGCATTCAATGAAACCTATTTCGAGCACGCCTATCTGGCGCGCCAATTGGGCCTGCCCTTGGTCGAAGGCCACGATTTGACGGTGCGCGGCGATACCGTGTTTCTCAAAACGCTGGGCGGGCTGCGGCGAGTGCATGCCATCCTGCGCCGGCTCGACGACGATTTCTGCGATCCGGTGGAATTGCGCGCCGACTCCGCGCTCGGCGTGCCCGGCCTCATCGGCGTGGTCCGCGCAGGCCGGGTCGTAATGGCGAATGCTTTGGGCAGCGGCGTTCTCGAATCCGCTGCGTGGATGGGCTTCATGCCCGCGGCAGCCGAGCGGCTGTTGGGCGAGAAGCTGCAATTGCCGTCGGTCGCCACCTGGTGGTGCGGCGAGCCGCTGGCGCTCCACTATGTGCTGGAAAACATCGAACGGCTGGTCATCAAGCCTGCCTTTCCGAATCAAAACTTTCAGGTGGTGTTTGGCCGCGACCTTGCGGCCGACGAGCGCGACAAGCTCATCGCGCGGCTCAACGCCCGCCCGCACGCCTACGTCGCGCAAGAGCGCCTGGCTTTTTCCCAGGCGCCGGTATGGCGAAGTGCAGGCGGCGGCGGGGGCGGCGCACAAGTGCATGGTTTTTCCGCTCGCGCCCTCGGTATACGCGTTTATGCAGTGGCCACGCCGTCGGGGTACCGAGTGATGCCGGGCGGGTTGGCGCGCATCGCTGCGGATACCGCCGACATCGTTTCGATGCAGCGCGGCGGCGGCAGCAAGGATGTTTGGGTGCTGGCCCCCGATCGTCAATCGATCGATGACGCATTCGTCCCCGTCACAGCCGCACGCATTCCCGCGCGACACGATGATTTGCCCTCGAGTTTGGCGGAAAGCCTGTTCTGGCTGGGCCGCTACAGCGAGCGTTGTGAGGATAAGGCGCGGCTGTTGCGGGCAACCTTGAAGGTGCGCGCGAATGCGCTGCTCTGGCCGCAGGCGCTCGAGACGTGCGGGCAATTCGTTTCCATCTCGAAGCTCGGCGAATCCGGGCAGCCGATATTCGACGACAACAATACGTTGGGCTTGAAGGCGGATCTGCAGCGACTGGCCTGGTGCGCGGCGCAGACCCGAAGCCAGCTATCCACCGAGAATTGGCGCGCCATCAGCGTGCTGCAGCGTGAATTTCAGGAGGCGGCGCATTTTAACCGCGATCCGCGCGAAATACTGGATACCCTGCTGCTGTCTCTTGCGGGGCTGGCGGGCTTTGCGTTGGACGATATGACTCAGGATGATGGTTGGCGCTTGATGATGGTCGGCCGCCGCCTGGAACGCCTGCAGTTTCTGGCCGAACTTCTCTACCACCGCCTGAAATTGGGCGCGACCCCGGCACAGAGCGAACTCGAATGGCTGCTCGATATCGGCGACAGCACGATCACCTATCGCACACGCTATTTGGCGTCGCCGCGTCTGGGAGAGACCATTGATTTGCTGGTGTTCGACCAGAGCAATCCCAGGGCGCTGGCGTTTCAATGGCACGAGATCGAACATTACTTGGTGCGCGTGGCCGCTTCTCTGGGCGGAGCACCGGACGGCACTCTCGACCAAGCCGTGGGTGCGGTCGAGGAATTGCAATTGAGCGCCATCGACGGCGACAGCGGGCGCGCCGAGCGCGCGCGGCAAACTCTTGCAGAGCACCTGAACCAGTTGAGCCTGGCTGCCGGCAGGCTTTCCGATCAGCTGTCGTTGAAACATTTCTCGCTCATCGACGTCAGTATTCGCCCGGTGGCGGCATGAGCAGCACCATGAGATATCGAGTGCGCCATGAGACGGTTTATCACTACGGCGGCAACGTCGCTCATTCGCACCAACTGCTGCATTTGAGTCCGCGCGATTCCGCAAACCAGCACTGCTACTCGCGCACGCTCACTCTGGAGCCGCAGCCCAGCGGCCTCAATGAGGATCTGGACGCGTTCGGCAATCTGGCCACCCGGCTCGAATATGACCTGCCGCACGATCGTCTCGAAGTGCTGGCCGAGCTGGGCGTTGAAGTCGTCATGCCGGCCGAGGCATCCGCTATTGCGACGCGAACGTGGGAGGAGGTTCGCGATGCATTGACTTATACCGGGGCACCGATGGGCGCGGAATATCTCGACGCGTGCCGATTCCGGATGGAGTCCAGCTACGCGAAGCTCAAGCAGGCATTCACCGACTATGGGGCCGATTGCTTCGCAGCGGACAGTCCGTTGTTGGCCGGGGCCGAAGCCTTGATGCACAAGGTTCATGGCGAGTTTACCTACGCGCCCGGATCGACCAACATTCGGACCTCGGCCGTCGAGGCATTCGAGGCGCGCCGCGGCGTCTGCCAGGATTTTGCCCACGTCATGATTGCCTGCCTGCGATCGCGAGGACTGGCCGCACGCTATGTCAGCGGCTACCTGCGCACCACGCCGCCGCCGGGAGGCGACGCCAGGCGGCTGGGTGGGGACGCCTCGCATGCCTGGGTTTCGGTCTTTTGTCCCCCGTTGGGTTGGATCGACCTCGACCCGACCAACGACTTGCGCGTAGGCACGGATCACATTGTTATCGCCTGGGGCCGAGACTTCGGCGATGTCTCACCGCTTCGCGGCGTGATCATCGGCGGCGGCCAGCATCGTTTATCGGTTCGCGTTTCGGTGCAGGCGGAGTAAGATCGAATTCAGCGTGTTATTTTAGGAGATTCAAGTTGGCCAAGCCGAATTATCGTCATGCGAAAAAGCAAAAAGAGGCGGCTAGGAAAGCTCGACAGGATGCGAAACAGCAGCGGCGCTCAAGTGTGCCCGAGGTGCCCGCCGAGCCGTTGCCGGTAAAGCCCGGCGCCTGATTGTCGCTGCTCTGCGACGTTCGCCTTCATTACGGCGACTTCACAGATCTTTGCGTGTTTGCCGCTTTCCAGGCCGCCGGATTCCTTGAACAATACCCTCATGCGAAGATTTTCGGCGACCTCGAAGATGCGCGGCGCATGGTCGAAGCTGCTGGCGGTGCCGCTGGGATTGGCTTTGATGGCGGCGGCGGCCTGCAACGGCAGCGCAGTGGTCACCCTCACCGCCACTCCCTCTTCGGACAGCTTCCTTGCCTACCGAGTTGGTTTGGTCTCGGCGCAATTGATGACGTCCAACGGCAACACGAGCTTGAAGGTCCTGCCCGCGGGGACGACGGTCGATTTTGTAAAATTGCTGGATCTCAGCGAAGTGTTGGGAGTGCCGACAGCGGCGAAGGGAACTTATACCAGCGCCGTCATCACGCTCGACTACAGCGCGGCGCAAATCGTCTATGACGACGGCAGCGTCAACGGCGTGGCGTTGACGCCCGTCACCGCCAGCGGCCAAGCCGCGGGTCAAATCTCGGTTACCGTGAACCTGGATCCCAATGATCCATTCAGAATCAGCGTTAAAAAAATCTCGCTGCTGGCGCTGGATTTCAATTTGGCGGCGTCGAATGTGGTCGATACGGGAGCCATGACCGTGACGGTCACGCCGATGATTACGGCGAGCGCGACCCCGATCGACACCAAGCAGGTCCGAATCCGCGGACCGCTCGTCAGCGCCAATACGGGTGGTCTTTTTTTCAGCAGCGGGATCGCGCCGTTCGAGGGCACGGTCAGCGGGTTTGGCGCGCTTTCCATCGCGACCAGCGCTACCACCAGCTACGAGGTGAACGGCACGGCATCGACGGGTGCCGCCGGATTGACGCAACTCGCCGGCGCAGGACAGGGTGCCATGTCGGTTGCCCTGGGCACGCTGACGACATCCGACACGATCGCGGCGCCCACCAGTGCTTCCACACCCTCCACGGTGTCGTTCACCGCCTCGCAGGTATTGGCCGGCAGCAGCGTGCAAGCAGCCAGTTTCGATCGCATATCGGGAATGGTTTCGGCACGCAGCGGCAACACACTCACCGTCGAGGACGCCACGCTGATCGCGGCTGACGGCACCAATACATTCATTGCCGGCACGACCATCGTCAATTTAGGCGCCAATACCTTGGTGACGATGCTCGGACAAAGTGCCGTGGGCTTCTTTAGCCCGCAGCAGGTTTCGGTGGGATCCGCAATCGTCGCATTCGGAGCGGCCACCTCCAGCGGCTCCGGCAACATCGTTCTGGATGCCAGCGCCGGCCGGGTGCGCCTCGACCCGTCTACGGCATCAGGTCTTGTTGCCGCGCAGGGAACCGCGGGTTTGTCCCTTAATCTGGCCTCCCTCGGCGATCGATCGATCCGGGTCTATGACTTCATAGGCAGCGGTGCGGATCCGGCTCAGTACTCGGTGGCCACCGTCGCGCTGGATTTGGCAAACTCGGGCGTGGGTGCGCCGGTAATCGTTTCGGGATTTCCCAACTCGTTCGGTGTCGCGCCTCCGAATTTCACCGCTACGACCTTGCTCGACCCGACCACTATCCAGGCCGAACTGGTGGTCGACTGGGGCGCCGGAACCGCGGCGCCGTTCGCTTCCTTCGACAGTTCGGGCATCGATCTGAATGTACAAAACGGCAGCATCGGGCCGCGGCATCAGATACAAATCGGTTCGCAAATCATCAATATCGTGGGTCTCTCGTCCGACCCCTTGATCACACCGGCTGCCGCCTCGACGGAGGTATTTGCCATCGGTCACTCCGCGACCTCGACCATCCAGAGCTTCAATTCATATGCGGATTTCATCGCGCAGTTGCAAACCGAGCTGAACGGCGTCACCCTGGCGACGGGGATGACGGCCGTCGGCCAATACACAGCGTCGACCTTGGCGTTTTCCGCGATGAGCATTACCCTGTTCTTGAATGATTAGGAGCCTGTCTGCGGGAGTGGACTTGCGTTGTTGAAATCAAGAATGACCCGTCGCGACCTACTTCGGGCAACCTCCCTGCTGGCCGCGCCGGCAACTTTCCCTGGCCTGATGCGCTCGGCGCTCAGCGCGGCCCCCGGCGCGGCGCCGGCCGGCGCACCGCCGCTGCGCCCGCCTGATTACAACCATGCCTATGTCGGCACGTACACGCCGAACGGCGGCGGCATCTATCTATTTCGAATTGACCCGGTCACGGCCGCCTTTACTCAGCTACAGGTGGTCGACGACATTCGAAATCCTACCTGGCTTGCGGTAAATCCGGCGCAAACACGGCTGTATGCGGTGAGCGAGATCGACAATTACCAAGATACGCGCAGCGGGGCCGTGGTCTCGTACGCGATCGACAGCGACAGCATGCGTATAACGCGATTGGGCGCAGTGAAATCCGGCGGTACCACTCCCGCGCACTTGAGCGTGCATCCGTCCGGCAAATTCGTGTTCGTCGCCAACTACGGCGGCGGCAATGTGGCGGTTTTTCCGGTGGGGCCGGAAGGCGCGCTGGGCGACGCGACCGACGTACGGCCGAGCGTCGGGCCGCGGCACCATGTGCGCGCCGCGGCCGATCCGCCCGGGCAATTTGCGGTCAGCGATCATGACAGCCCGCATCTGCATATGGTCGCGGCGGACCCGAGCGGGCAATTTGTCATCGCCAACGACGCAGGACTCGATCTGACATGGGTGTGGCGCTTCGATGCGCAGGCTGGGCGGCTGCTGCCCGCGGATGTGCCGGTGATTACCGCGCCTTCCGGATCGGCACCGCGACATTTCGTTTTCCATCCCAACGGCCGGCTGTTCTACAACCTGTACGAACACGATGGTAGGGTGGCCGTCTACGATTACGACGCGGCGCGCGGCGGATTGAAGCTCAAGCAGGTCGTGTCGAGCTTGCCGCCGAAGTTCGCGGGCAGCAATCTGTCCTCCGAAATCGTGATCACCGCCGATGGCCGGTTTCTGTACGTCTCGAACCGTCTGCACAACGCCGTCGCTGTTTTCGCCGTGGCCGGCGACGGTCAACTGCGCAGCATTGGCGACACGTGGGTGCACGCGGACTCGCCGCGCTGCCTGTGCATCGACCCGGGCGGAACATTTCTTTATTCGTGCAATCAGCGCGGCGATTCGATCACCTCGTTCCACCTGAATGCCACGACCGGTACGCTGCTGTTCACCGGCCGTTTCGAAGCGGTGGGAAGTCCGGCAGTGATGAGCATACTCCGGCGATCTTGACGCGATATAATGATCCGACCGCGCTCGCGCGCTGACGGGTGAGATATATGGATATCGCAATGATTGGTTTGGGCCGCATGGGCGCCAACATGGCGCAGCGATTGATGCGCGGCGGTCATCGAGTGGTGGGTTACGATCCGGTCGTCGCGGCGCGTGAAATGCTCGAAAAGAACGGCGCCGAAACGGCAGCTACTCTGGAACTCACGGTCGCCAAACTCAAGACCCCGCGTGCCTTGTGGTTGATGGTCCCGGCCGGCGAGATCACCGACGCCACGATCGGCAATCTCATGCCGCTGCTGGCCGCCGGCGACACCATCATCGACGGCGGCAATTCGAACTATCGGGACACCCAGCGCCGCGCGGCGATGGTTGCGCAACGCAAGATTCAGTACGTCGACTCGGGCACCAGCGGCGGCATCTGGGGGCTTGCGGAAGGCTACAGCCTGATGATCGGCGGCGAAGCCGCCGTAGTGGAACGATTGCGCCCGATTTTCGAAACGCTGGCGCCCGCCAAGGACCGAGGCTGGGGCCGCGTCGGTCCCGTAAGCTCCGGCCACTACGCCAAGATGGTCCACAACGGCATCGAGTATGGATTGATGCAGGCCTACGCCGAGGGCTTTTCCATTTTGCAGCACAAGAAAGAGTTCAATCTCGACCTGCACCAGATCGCCGAAATATGGCGTTACGGCAGTGTAGTGCGTTCATGGCTGCTGGATCTTACCGCGGGCGCTTTGGAGAAAAACCCGACGCTCAAGGGGATCGCACCCTATGTCGCGGATTCGGGTGAGGGCCGTTGGACCGTTGCCGACGCGATCGAATTGGGCGTCTCCGCGCCCGTGATCACGCTATCGCTGCTCGAGCGCCTGCGTTCCCGCGATGACGATTCGTTTTCGGACAAGCTGCTCGCCGCAATGCGCAATCAGTTCGGCGGGCACGCGATCAAAAAAGAGTGAACCGGCCGGCTACCCGCCGTCTCACGCCGGTATTTGCGGCTTGTGACGGCTGACCGCGGCGCCGTCTTGAGCCCGCAGGCGCCAAAATACGCTGGTGGAAACGATGGTCAGCGTGCCGAGCCCCAACAGCGCCAGATGGATCCCATGGATCATCTGCGGCGCGCTGGCGTGCAATCGATCCGGAATGAAAAAGGCGGCGGCTAGCGAGGCAGTGGCGATGCCGAAGCTGACGGCCAATTGCTGTACCGTGCTTGCAATGGTGCTTGCGCCGCTGGCCTCGCGCTCGCCGACATCGGCGTACGCCAGCGTGTTCATGCTGGTGTACTGCAGGGATGTCAGAAACCCATAAGTGAATGCCATCATGACGATGAGCCATACCGGGGTTGCGGCATCGATGGTCGCAAATAGCATGATCATGAACCCAAGGGTGAGAGTGTTGGCTATCAACACGGTGCGGTAGCCGAATTTCTTCAGGATCAGCGGCATCGTGAGCTTCAGGCTCATGGCGGCGAGCGCCTGCGGCATGATGAGCAATCCGGACTGGATCGGCGAAAATCCCAATCCAACCTGGTAGAGCAGCGGCAGCAGAAAGGGAATTCCGCCTATGCCCAGGCGCGTGAACAAATTGCCGCCAACCGCGACTCCAAAGGTGCGCACGCCGAGCAGGCGCAGCCGCAACAAAGGATGTTTCGTGAGCGTGGTGTGCAGACCATAAGCGGCAAGCAAGGCGCAGGAGATCGCCAGCAAGCTCAGCATCTCGCGGCCGCTCAGCGTTGTCTCGCCGAACACCTCGAGAACGTACGACAGCAGCGAAATACCCGAACCAAAGAGTACCAGTCCAACGATGTCCAGAGGATGGTTGCGCGCTTCGCGATAGTTCGGCAGGTGCCGATAAACCATGTAGAGACCAAACAGGCCGATTGGGATATTGACGAAAAAAATCACGCTCCAATGAAAATATCCGATAATCGCGCCGCCGATGACCGGCCCCAGCATCGGACCGACCAAGCCGGGAATGGCGACGAAGCTCATGGCATTGATGAGCTCCGATTTGGCGAAGGTGCGAATCATCGTGATCCGGCCGACCGGCAGCATCATTGCACCGCCGCCGCCTTGCAGAATGCGCCACGCCACCAGCAGATGAATGTCGTTCGATATACCGCAGAGAAACGAACCGAGCGTGAAGATGCCGATCGCCGAAGCAAACACGTGCCGCGTGCCGAAGCGATTGGCCATCCAGCCGCTGACCGGAATGAAGACGGCCAGACTCAAGGTGTAGCTCGCGAGCACTGCCTTCATGCTGAGCGGCGGGACGTGCAGCGCCTGCGCCATCGCGGGCACGGCGGTATTCAAGATCGTCGTGTCCAGGGATTCCATGAAGAAACCGACCGCCACCAGCCAGGGCAGCAGCCGCTTGACCGTTGGGCGAATCGGCGTCAGGCGCCCACCAGCGCCGCGTCGACGATGTTTTGCGCCTCACTGATCAGCCGCCGCAGATGCGCATCGTCGTGAAAGCTTTCGGCGTATATCTTGTAGATATTTTCCGTCCCGGACGGGCGCGCCGCGAACCACCCGCCGCGCGACGTGACCTTTACGCCGCCGATCGGCGCATTGTTGCCGGGCGCCTGGGTCAGAATCCGATCGATCGGTTCTCCGGCAAGCTGAGTGATCCGGACTTGCTGTTGATCCAGTCTGCCAAGTTTCTTTTTCTGCGCGGGGGTGGCCGGGGCGTCGATGCGATCGGTAAACGAGGCGCCCAATTCCTGCGTCAGCGCGCGGTAATGCTCGCCGGGATCCCGGCCGGTGCGCGCGGTGATTTCCGCCGCCAACAGCGCAGGGGCCAGGCCGTCCTTGTCGGTGGTCCACACCCGGCCGTCGATGCGGCTGAATGAAGCGCCGGCGCTTTCCTCGCCGCCAAAGCCCAATGTCCCGTCCAGCAGTCCGGCGACGAACCATTTGAACCCCACCGGCACCTCGTACAGAGTGCGCCGCAGCCGGCCTGCAATGCGATCGATCATCGCGCTGCTCACCACGGTTTTGCCGATCGCAGCATCCGCCCGCCAGCCGCTCCGGTGGCGAAACAAGTAATCTATCGCCACCGACAAGTACTGATTCGGCGCCATCAAACCGCTGCTGGCGGTGACGATGCCGTGACGATCATGGTCGGTGTCGCAGGCGAAGGCGACGTCGTAGCGGTCTTTGAGCCCAATCAAGCGCCGCATCGCGTAAATCGAGGATGGATCCATGCGGATTTTTCCATCCCAATCCAGGGTCATGAAACGAAACGTGGGGTCGACCGCGTCGTTGACGACCTCAAGGTTAAGACCATACTGCTCCGCAATTCGCGGCCAGTAATGCACGCCGGCTCCGCCCAGAGGATCCACACCCATGCGAATTCGCGACGCTCGGATGACATCCATGTCCAAAATGGCGCCAAGATCCCGCACGTAGTTCTCGAGATAATCATGCAGCTGCGTGGTCGGGGCACGCCGCGCCTGCTGCAGCGGGATTCTTTTCACGCCGCCCGCGGTGGCGGAGCGCAATAATTCGTTCGCCCGGGATTCGATCCACTGCGTCGCCTCGGTGTCCGCCGGGCCACCGTTCGGCGGGTTGTATTTGAAACCGCCATTGTCCGGCGGATTATGCGAGGGGGTAATGACGATGCCGTCGGCTAACCCACCGGTGCGGCCGCGATTAAAAGCCAGAATGGCATGCGAGATGGCCGGCGTCGGCGTGTATTCATCATGCGCCGCAATCATGACCTCGACGCCGTTGGCCGCGAGCACCTCCAGCGCGCTCGCGAACGCCGGCGCCGACAGCGCGTGGGTGTCAAAACCCATGAACAGCGGGCCGCCGATGCCCTGTAGATTCCGGTATTCGCAGATGGCTTGACTGATGGCGAGCACATGCGCTTCGTTGAAACCGGCGTCGAATGAGGATCCGCGATGCCCGGAAGTGCCGAAGGCAACTCGCTGCGCAGGAATCTCCGGATCCGGCCGCTCGCTGTAGTACGCGGTGATCAGCTTGGGAATATCGACCAGCGCCGCCGCGGGTGCGGGCTGACCGGCAAGCGCGTTGAGGCTCGAACTCAAGCGGCGGCCAGCGCGGCGCTCTTATCCTTGATGCGCTGCATGAGTTCCGTCCACGACTTGACGAACGATGCCGCTCCTTCCACCTGCAGTTGAGCGGCGAGCGCGTCGACGTCGATGCCGGCTCGCGCGAAACGGGAGAGCACCTGTTCGGCATCGCCGCCGTCCTTCGCCATCACCGCCTTCACGCTGCCTTTTTCGGCGAACGCCAGCAGAGTTTTCTCCGGCATGGTGTCAATGGTGTCGGGCGCGGCCAGCGCCTCGACATAGAGGCCCGCCGGGGCTTTGGGGTCTTTGGTGCCGGTGCTGGCCCACAGCATGCGCTGCTTGCGGGCGCCTTTGGCTTCCAGATCCTGCCAACGCTTTGCCGCAATCAAGTCGCAATGTGCGTGGTAGGTGCGCTGCATGATGGCGATCCCCAAGCGATTCGCCAATTCCGGCGGCACCTTGTCGGCAACCGCCCGGTCCCATCGGCTGACGAATACGGACGCCACCGAGTTGATGCGGGGATCAAGGCCCGCAGCAATGCGGCGTTCGATACCGCGCATGTAGGCATCCGCGACGCTCAAGTATTGTTCGCGCGAGAACAGCAGAGTCACGTTGACCGGGACCCCGGCAAATATGGCTGCCTCAATGGCCGGAACACCGGCGGCCGTTCCGGGAATCTTGATGTAAAGATTGGGGCGGCTTGCCAGTTTGTGAATTTGCAGTGCGGCGTCGATGGTGCTGCGGGTGTCGTTGGCCAGCAGCGGCGAGACTTCCATGGAGACCCAACCGTCGATTCCCTGGGTGCGCTCGAACTCCGGCCTGAATAAATCGGCGGCGCGGCGTAAATCCTCCAGCGCCAGTTCGACAAACAGATTCTCGCCCGACAGCCCGGCTTGCGCCTTTTGGCGAATACCCTTGTCATAAGCCGCGGTCTTGCCTATGGCCTCGTCGAAAATCGTCGGATTCGAGGTAAGACCGGTGATGGAATATTGCTCCACATAGCGGCGCAAAGTTCCGTCGTCGAGAATTTCCCGCGTAATGTTGTCGAGCCACAGGCTTTGACCCAAATCATGCAGGCTTTTCGTGTTGCTCATGGTCGCACCTTGAAGTAGGTTGTTGGGTGGTTGATAAGATCTTCGATACGCTCGATCACCAGATCCGGTGCCGGCGCCGCCAATCTGGCCTCCGGGGCGAATGCATAGTGCCCTTGCCGCACGAAGACCGTCGACAGTTTCGAACCAAGCGTCGATTTCATCGCCGCCAGCAGATTGGGCTTGTCGTCGACCATAACATAGTGTTTCGCCGGATAGCGCCGCTGTACATGGTCGAGCACTTGCTCCTTGTGCAGATAAATAAGGACTTGTCCGTCGACCGCGCTCCAAATCCCCGAGCGCTGAATTTTACGCGGTTGAAATACAATGTCGCCGTCCGACAAGACGACTGGCCTGCCCAAGGTGCGCAAATGCGCCACCGCCGCCAATGCGCCCGGAAACAGCCGGCTTGCAAACGGATATTCCAGCAGGAACTCCGACATTTCCAGCAGTTCTGCGTGGTCATCGAGGCCGGCTCTGAACTCCTGCAGGCTGCCCAAGTAATCCGCCAGCCCGAGCGCTGTGCGCCGGCGCGTGAAAATATCCCAGTAGCGGGCGCGCTCGGCGGCGCCGAAGGAACGCTGCAGCCGGTCGCCAAGATCCGCCGCGAAACGATCGTTGTCCAGCAGCGTATTATCGACATCGAGCAGAAATACGACTTCGCCGGCGTTCAACACGGTGCGGACTTTTCAATTGTGGGGTCGTGCCATGTATCGTCGCCGTACACGATGCTTGCCGCGGCAGCGGGTCCCCAGGCGCCCTGGTCGTATTCAATGACAGGCGGCATCGCGGTCAGGATGGGATCGACCACCTGCCAGGCGGCCTCCACGCTGTCGTCCTGCGTGAACAGCCCCGTGTCGCCGCGGATGGCGTCGCCGAGCAGGCGCTCATAGGGGGATTTCTCGCTTTGCGTATTGTGTCGGGCGATCAATTCAACCGGTTCGCCGTGCATCTCCTCGCCAGTGCGCTTCACCAGCGCACCTGTCGAAATCACCACCTCCGGACTCAAGCGCAGCCGGAAATAGTTCGCAGGCAAGCGGTCTTTCGAGTCGAAAATGTCCAACGGCGGTCCTTTCAGGGTCACTCTGACCTCGGTGGCCGTGACGGCCAGGCATTTGCCGGCGCGAATATAGAACGGCACATCCGCCCAGCGCCAGGTATCGATGTGCAGGCGCAGAGCGGCGAAAGTCTCGACCTGGGATTGCGCGGCGACGCCTTTTTCACTGCGATATCCGCGAAACTGCCCGCGTACGACTTCTTTCGGATCGAGCGGGCGCATCGCGCGAAATATACGCAGCTTTTCGGCTTTCATTGCCTCGGGCTCGTGGCCCGCCGGCGGATCCATGGCCAGCAGCGCGATCACCTGCAACAGGTGGTTCTGCACGACGTCGCGAATCGCGCCCACTTCTTCATAAAAAGCGCCGCGGCCCTCGACGCCGAAATTCTCGGCCATGGTGATCTGTATGTCGCGAATATATTCGCGATTCCAAATCGGCTCGAGAAAGGTATTGGCAAAGCGGAAGAACAGGATGTTCTGCACCGCCTCCTTGCCCAGATAGTGATCGATGCGAAAGATGGAGGACTCATCGAAAACTTCGTGAAGGGTGCGGTCCAACGCCTGCGCGCTCGCGAGATCACGGCCGAAGGGTTTCTCGACGATGACTCGTGCATTTTCCGACGCGCCGCATTTTTTCAGTCCCTGAACCACGCAGGCGAACATGCTGGGCGGAATGGCAAGATAGTGAATGGGGCGTTTGGCGGGACCCAGCGCATTGCACAGTCCGGTGAAGGTCGCGGGGTCGGTGTAATCGCCGTCCAAGTAGCGCAGCAGCGCGGCGAACTTCGCAAAGCAGCCGGCATCGAAATCGCCGCTGTGCTGGATGCTGTCGCGAGCGCGCTCCTTGAGCTTTTCCAGGTTCCAGCCGGCGCGCGCCATGCCGATGATGGGAATTTTGAAGCCGTCCTTGCGCGACATGGCATACAGCGCGGGAAAGATTTTTTTGTACGCCAGATCGCCGGTCGCGCCAAAAAATACGAAGGCGTCGGATTCGATTGTGTTCATTTAACGTCTCGCCCTAAGTTCATGGCGCAGCTGTGCAAGCTCGTCCAGGAGATCGAGGGCCAGCGCGACGCCGGCAAGGTTCAGTTCCAGGTCCCGCTCCAGGCGCACGGCAACACGCGCGCGGCGCAGCGCCGCGCCGCTGAAATGCCACTCCGTGCGCATGCCGGCGACGCTGAGTATTCCTTCTTCGACGAATTCCACGATGTGCTGTTCGTCGACTGCGCACATCCGGCTCAAGTCCTCGAGCGTCAATACCGCGGACTCGTCGAAAATGGTGCCTTGTAAGGCGTGGTCTTTCGCCGGCGACATCTTAGGCTCCTAATCTGGCGCGAGGATCGAACGGCAGCGCGGCAGCCATGGCCGCATAGGCGGCTCTGGCTTTGTCGTCGTTGGCGGCAGGCAGCGCTATTTGCAACACGACAAAAAAATCTCCCGCCGGCGCGGCGGGAATGCCGCGGCCTTTCAGCCGCAGTTTGGTGCCGGCATGCGAGGCGGGCGGAATCTTCAAATCCACCACTCCAGTGGGCGTCGGTGTCTTCACGCTCGCGCCCAACGCCGCTTCCCAAGGTGCCACCGGCAACTGCAGCGACAAGTCGCGTCCGTCGACCTGGTACAGTGCATGCGGCTGAAATTCCACCTCGATGAATAAATCGCCGGGCTTGCCGTCGCCGGAAGCGCGCGCGCCCTGGCCCGCAAGCCGGATATGCTGGCCTGCCAGTATGCCCTTGGGCACTTGAACGTTGAGCGTACGCTCCTTGGCGATGAGCCTGCCCTGCTCGTCGATTTCCGGCATTCTCAAGGTGAAGGTACGCGCTCCGCCGTGAATTGACGCCTCGAGATCAAGCATCACCTTCGCGTGATGATCTTCGCCGCGGTCGGCGTGAAATGCGCCGCGGTTGTGCGCGCCGGAACGCGCCTGCGCGCCGAACAGAGCATCGAAAAAATCGCTGTATGAGGAATTACCCGGGCCTGCGCCGCTGAACTCAAAGCCCGAGTCCCAATTTGGCGGCGGGCGAAATTCCTCGCCGGCGCGATAGTTCTGCCCAAGTTGATCGTATGCCGCCCGCTTTTCCGGGCTCTTGAGCACTTCGTAGGCCTCGCCCACTTCCTTGAAGCGCGCCTCGGCGTCCTTTTCCTTGCTGACGTCCGGGTGATATTTCCGGGCGAGCTTGCGATAGGCCTGCTTGATCTGCGCCTCGGTGGCATCGCGCGCCACGCCCATCACCTTGTAATAATCCTTAAACTCCACCGATCACCTGCTTGCTGGCGCCAAAGGATACTATGCGTGCTTCAATCCTACCCTATAATTGATACGCCACACTCAGCAGCAGGCCTTCGGTGACATCGCGCAACAGGCCGGGTGCGCGGCAATCAAAAGGCTGCGTCCCCGGAATCAGCGCCGCTATCCAATTGGCGAGCCAATTTATTTCAGCAGCGCCGTAGAACACAACCGCGCATTCGTAGTTGAGCAACAAACTGCGCGAATCGATATTCACCGAGCCCGACAAGGCGACAGATTGGTCGAATACCACGGCCTTTGCATGGTTCATGTACGGCATTAGGTGAAAGTTGACTCCAGCCTGACTCAAGGATCGCAGCGCGCGGTTGCGCGCAAAGTCCGCGAGTCGATGATTGGAGGCGGCGGGAATACAGAAGTCGATCCGCACGCCGCGCCGCGCGGCCAAGCGTATGGCGGTTTCCAAACTGCTGTCGGGCACGAAGTAGGGAGTGACCGCGAGAATGCGTTCGTGGGCCTGAAAGCACGCGTCAATCAGCAGCGCGTGCACGGTATCTTCCGTTTGGTCCGGACCGCTCGGCAGAAATTGCGCTCGGCCGCGCGCTTGCGATGCGGCTGCATCCGGCACAGCCCCCACAGGCGGCGCAGACACAGGCGGCGCAGGCAAATTTTCCGTCTCGCCCGATGCGGGTTTACCGCCGGCCGCGACCCAGTCGTCCTCAAATTGAGACGCCGCGGCGCCGGCCACCGCACCCTTCAGATCGAACGTCAAATCGCGCCACGGTGGCGCGCCGCCGGCGCCGGTGAAGTATTCCGCGGCAAGATTGCGGCCCCCGGCCCAGAGCCAATGACCGTCGGCGATCACCAATTTGCGATGATTGCGCAGATTGCGCGGACCTTGGGTTTTACGTGCGAATAACGGGCTGAATATCGCAGTCTCGATGCCGGCCGACTCCATGCGCCTGACGCAGGAGCTTGGCAATTGCATCGATCCCACACCGTCCAACAAGAGCCTCACATCCACACCGCAACGCGCGCGCTCCATCATGTGCTGCATGGCTTCACGGCCGAAGGCGTCGTCGCCGAGAATGAAGGTGCAGACATCCAAGCGCGAAACGGCGTTCGACATGGTCGAAAACAATGCACGAGCCGATTCGCTGCCGTCCTGATGCAGCCGAACATCAGCGGGCGCCGCCGCCGGCAAGCCAAAGCTCTGGATCAGGTCTTCCGCCCAGTGCCGGGCGTGGAACCCTGCATCCCTGGGCAGCGAACTTCTGCGCGGTAATTTCCGCTGCCCGAACACCAGGTACATGGGCAGCACGACATAGGGCAGGGCGATCAGCCCCAACACCCAGGCGATGGCGATGGAGGGCGGCCGGCGCGCGTGCTGCGCGCGAGTGGTCAGAATGTACAGCAGCACGCTGACCACAATGATGAGGGAATGAAGTGTGACCCGCGGAAACCAAGTGCTCACAGACATTTAGGTGCTTGTCCATCGGCGCAGTACGGCGGGCACCAGGTCCGGTAAATCTTCGGCCAGCAAGCCGGGACCAAAGTCGGAAGCCGCCGCTCCGTGCATCCACACCGCGGCTGCCGCAGCGGGAAAGGCATCCATGCCCTGAGCCAGCAGCCCGAGAATGAGTCCGCCGAGGACATCTCCGGAGCCGGCGGTGGCCAGGGTCGGGGGCGCGTTGCTGTTGATGATCGCGCGGCCGTCCGGGGCTGCGATGACCGTGTCCGGGCCTTTCAGCACGATGACAGCCCCGCTGCGCCGCGCTGCTCGGCGAGCGCGCGTCAATTTATCGCCCGCCGTATCGAAGATCCGTTCGAACTCGCCGTCATGCGGCGTCATCACGCAGGGGCCGCGAATGGCGTGAAAAAGTTCATCCGGACTTTGCGCAAATACGCTGATGGCGTCGGCATCGAGCAAAACGGGCGTTGCCGTTGCCAGCATGGCAAGCGCCCGCGCCCGCGTCGCGGCGTTCACGCCGGCGCCGGGTCCGATCGAAAAGGCCGTGTAGCGGTGGTCCGACAACAGGCGGGCCAGATCGTCGGCGTGCTTCAGCGGCTGCACCATGATGCTGGTGAGCGCCGCCGCGTAAATCGCGAAGGCCATTTCCGGGACGGCGATCGTGGTGAGGCCCGCGCCGATGCGCGCCGCGGCGCGCGCCGCCATTCGCGACGCACCGGTCATGGGATAGCCGCCGTACAGCAGTGCGTGGCCGCGAGTGTACTTGTTGATGGATGGATGCGGCCGCGGCAGCTGCGCCAGCCACAGCGCAGGATCGTTTTCCCAAGTATCGAGGGACAGCGACTCGAGCACGCTCGGCAGTATGCCGATGTCCGCGACCACGGTGTCGCCGCACAGCTCGCGTCCGGGCAGCAGCAGGTGGCCGGGTTTTTTCCCTGCGAAGGTCACCGTACACACCGCGGCCGCGGCGCCCAAAGACTCCCCGCTGTCCCCCATCACTCCGCTCGGCACGTCCACCGCGATGAGCGGCACCCCGCGCCGCGTCGCGAGCGCCAGTGTATCGACGGCCTGCGCGTCCAGCGGCCGGCTCAAGCCCGATCCAAACAATGCGTCGACGACGAGTTCGGCGCCCTCGATCACTTGGGCGCTCAACGGTTCGATGCCGCCGCTCCAGCGCTTGGCGTAAAGTTGTGCGTCGCCGCGCAGCGTCCGCAGTTCACCGAGCAGTGCAACCCGCACCGGCCATCCGGACTGCGCCAGTGCGATCGCCGCCACGAATCCATCGCCACCGTTATTGCCTGGACCGCACAAGACGGTGATGGGTCGCGGCCGCGTCCAGCGCCGCGCGACCTCCCGAGCGACGGCTTCCCCGGCCCGCTGCATCAGCAGCGAACCCGGGGTGCCCGCCGCCATCGTCAATCGATCGGCCTCGCTCATCTGCGCGACACTGAGCAATGCGCAGTTCACAACGCGCCTACCGCCGCGCCGACGGCGGCGGTCGCCGCCATTGCCAGCGCGCTCCAGAAGGCGACACGCAACGCCGCCACCCGCACATCGGCACCGCCCACCCTGGCCGACCATCCGCCGAGGAAAAGCAGGCAGGCCAGGGAAGCGGAGGCGATTGAGGTCATGGAATACTGCGCGGGAGCCACGGCAGCCACGCCCAGGGGCAGGGCGGCGCCGATGGAAAAGCTTCCCGCCGAAGCCATCGCCGCGAGCAGTGGCCGGGCTCTGGAGGCCGGCGCCAAGCCCAGTTCGTCGCGCGCGTGTGAACCCAGGGCGTCATGCGCCATGAGCTGGTCCGCGACCTTGCGCGCGAGGATGGAATCGAGGCCGCGCCGTACATAGATCTCGGTTAATTCGCGTTGTTCGCCGGCGAAATCATTTTTGAGTTCGGCCCGTTCCTGCGCGAGCGCCGCGGCTTCCAGGTCGGCTTGCGAATGCACTGAGACGTATTCTCCGGTCGCCATGGACATGCCGCCCGCAACCAGCGCCGCCGTGCCGCTGAGCAGGAGATTCGCATGCGAGGCGTGCGCGGCCGCGAGCCCCAGCAGCAGACTGGAACAGGAAACTATGCCGTCATTGGCGCCGAGCACCGCGGCGCGCAGCCAACCCGTGGTTCCTAGATTATGGCTGTCAATATGGTGAGCACGCATTGCTTTCCTGTATGTATGAACAGGCCTTCCGGCCGCGAGGTGGTCATTTAAGTTGACTCGGTGGACGAATAGCGCTGCGCCGAATCCAATGGTAGCGAGACGGTCCCAACCCGGGTAGTCTTGGCTCGAAATAATAAGTCCACCGCCGACCCAGGTTGGCCACCAAACGGAAGTCACAAATGTACGGTTCACTGTCCTGGATCGAGTGGCTTGATCGTCTCGATCGTGTGCTGACCAGCGCTCGCCATGATGTTGCAACCCTTACCCGCACTGTCAGCCCGCGCAGCCTCGAGGCGATAGCGCGCTCGAAGCGTCAGCTGTCGGCGCTCACCAATGATTTGCGCTTGTTGGACACCGATGTGTTGGCGGCGGGTCCGCCTGGATCAATGCCGAATGCCGCGGACAATCTGCAAAAAGCACTCGAGATCACGGTGGCTGAGTTGGGCCGCCTCGCTGAGCAGCTGGCCGGGAGCGCGCCGGCGGTTCGCGATCGAGTGCTTGCGGCAATCGATTCCGCCTTGCGGGATAGCTGCTACGAGGCGGCGATGTTGCTGGTGCCGAGTCGCCGCCGCGCGCTGGCGGCGGCGCCCGGCGCGCGCGCCTAGCCGCTACAGAAACAGAAGAATTCCACCGATCGCGCTCAAAACCAGGACGAGTTGCTCGAACAGCTTCTGATTGACGCGCATCAGCAACCAGCGCCCCGTCACGGCGCCAAGCAACACGGCGGGCGCCAGCAGCAGATTAAAGCCGAAGCTTTGCGGGGTAATCAGCCCGAGGTTCACCATGAAGGGCACCTTGAACAGATTGAGCAGCATGAAAAACACGGCTGTGGTGCCGACGTATTCCATCTTGGGCATACGCATGGCGACGAGATAAATTGCCATCAAAGGCCCTGCCGCGTTCGCGACCAGCGTGATGAAGCCCGCGATCACTCCTATGAACGCAGCTACCGACCAGTGCAGCGCCGCCGCGCGCTCGTCAATCGGGGCGGAAACGTAGCGTCGCCAAAAACTCAAAGCCGCCAGCGAAACGATTATCCCGCCGATCATTAATTTCGTAGTGTGATCGGAAATGCGCCCGAGCGTGAAATAGCCGAGCACAACGCCGAGCCCGGTCCACGGAAACAGGCGCCACACATAGTGCCATTGCGTATGTTTGCGATACGCGAATACCGCGACGAAGTCGCCGAATATCAACAGCGGCAACACCAGACCGCTGGCCTGCTTGCTGCTGGGAAATACATGCGTGAACAAGGCAATCGACAAAATGCTCAAGCCCGTAATGCCCGCTTTTGAAACGCCGACCATAAAGGCGCCGAGTGCCGCGAACAGCCATAGCAGGGGGTCAGCAATCATGGGTCCAACCTACACCACGCGCATGCATCGCGCGAGACGAGCGCGGACGGCTTCTAGTTGTTTACGTAGAACTGCCGCAGGCGGTGCAGATCGATGATCACGTCGAAGCGCTGCCCGGCGGGCAGTTTCGGCCCGGTCGCGAAATCATAGCGGGAGTCGAGATTTGCAATCTCGGGATGCAAATCGTGCATCGCGCGCTTGAACATCTCGCGGGGCACCCACTCGGAATTCGACGAAAGCGAGCCGAATTCATCGTGGTAAATCGTTGCGGTCGAAATGTCCCCCGGTGTCGATGCGATCGCAAAAATACGCGGTCGGGGGCCATCCAGACGAACATGCTTCGCGCCCGCCACGATCAATTGCCATTCATTGCCTTGCGGCACGGCGATCAACGCGTACACATGATGCTGGGCGGTGAAGAACGCGATTGAAATGACGGCCGCCGCCAGCAATCTGCGCGCATTGGCGCTCCAGCGCATCGTCAGCGCGCTCACCGATGCCACCAGGAAGCACAACAGCACGCCGGTCATTGCCAGAATGGTGCGATAGGTTGCGTAGCGTTCGGACGCAATCATGCTGACCGCGAACGCAATCAGGGGTAATCCGAAAAGCCCGCACAACCAAATGATGCCGCGCGCCTTGCCGTGGCGGCGCCACTCCAGATATGCGCCCGCCAGCAAGATTGCGCCGACCAGCGCGGCGCAGCCGAGGTACAGCGGGTGGTCGCGATGATTGTTGTCATTCACCACGAACAGACTCAAGGCATTGGGCAGCGGCTCCTGCAGAAACCAGGCGATCTTCTCGCCCCAATGAGCTTCGAACGCGATCCGGCCTGATTTTACGAAGACATGGGTCGCGTACATCACCGACATCGCACAGTAGGCGAGAGCCAGCGAGCCGGCGACGAATCCGAGATGGATTGCGAGCCATCGGGCTGTTTGCGCAACTGTGCGCTGACGCTGCGCTATCAGGGCGCCCGTGAGAGGCACCATATAAAATAGCGCGCTCGGCTGATAAATCAGCGCGCTCACGACCATGAGACCCAAGGCAACCGCCCATTGACCCACGGCGCGGCCGGAACCGGCGCTCCGTCCCGCCGACAAGGCGCCTTCAGCCGTAAAAAATCCACCGATTGCCAACAAGGCGGTAGCCGCGTAAGGCCAGCCGACGGCCCAGCCCGCGATCACCTGCGCGGACGGCGCCAAGGCGAGCAACACCGCGAAAATCAGACTGCTGTTGACCGACCATCCCAGCGCGCGCAATCCGCGAAAGCAAACCAAGGAGATGACGCCCAACAGCAGCGCGGCGACCAGGCGCATCCATTCCAGATTATGCACCGTGCTCGTCTGTCCGTAGGTGGCTTGCAGCAACCAGCCATATATCGGCCGCGCATGCGAGGCGCAGAACTTCACGACCTTGCCGACTTCCTCATGCGCTTCGCGCAGATTGGAATAGTCGTCGCGCAGTCCGTAATCGTGAAACGTCGCCGGCCAGTAGGTCGCCAGCGGCACCAAGAACAGCACGGCGGTCAGCATCCAAGCGCGCAGCCGCAACGCGCCGCGCGGCTCGGCCAGCGCACCCGGGGTGCGGATGGGAACCGCGATCGCAGCCGCCTCGCTGAGTACTGTTTTCGGTACGCTGCTCAAATGACATCCTGCATGCTGCAATGCACTAATCTTATGTCGCCGACCATCGATTGCCTGTCGCAATATGTTGCTAGGGACAAGGTGAATGTATTTCGGCTAGGGAATGATTCTAGCGACGCTGCGCACAAATTCAGTGCTGCAATTCGAGAAAATACGTTAAATATCTGTTAACTAGCCAAACTTACAGGGTCTGCCTCAAGCGGCGCTGCAGAGGTTCTTGCCGCCGTGCTTCGCGCGGTACAGAGCTGTATCGGCCCGGTCGAATGCCGCCTCCGCGGTATCGTGCTCCTGCAGTTCCGTGACGCCGCACGATACGGTGACGCGCACCGGCGTTCCCCTGAAATGGAAGCGCAAAGCTTCCACCGCGGATCGCACTTGATTGGCGATCTGCAGGGCATCTGCGAGCTTGGGGCCGCTCAACAACACGACGAACTCCTCGCCGCCGATGCGTGCGACGAAATCGCCGCCGCGGACGGCCGCCATGAAGCAGGCGGCTACACTTTGTAAAACGCGGTCGCCGGCGCGGTGGCCATAGCTGTCGTTGATGAATTTGAAGTTATCGACATCCCACAACAGCATGGCGACAGGCCGCTCGGCGCGCGGCTTTCCGGCGATTTCCTCGGAAAATCGCTCGTCGAACGATTTGCGATTGGCTACGCCGGTCAAAGGATCGAGCCGCGCACCCTGTTGCTCGCTGGCCAACCTCGAATGCAGTTCCGTGGCTTCGCGCTCCAGATTCGCGATGCGCGCGCGCATTCGTTCGGCACGCCCGGTAAATTCCAGCAGCCGGTTTTCCTCGCGGACACGAAACTCGGCAACGTACGTTGCGACGCGCTCCAGCCGGGCACTCACCAAGGACTGCAATAGAGCCAGTTCCGTGGCGCTGCCGGCCTCGTTGGAGAGTTCGCGCACCTGCGACATGACCGTGTCGCTGTGTGTTTGGGTATCGTCAAAGCGGCTGCGGCTCGCGTCGTTTGATTCGGTCAGATAACCCGCCATTTCTTCGAGACGATCGGTAACCTCGGAAAGTATCGCAGCAGCCTGCTGGCGCTCGCGCGCCAGGTGCTCGCTGAGTTCGTGGATCAAATCCGCGGCCCGACTGACGATGGACGCCAAAGCGGCATCGTTTTTCGCGATCGCCAACTCGGCGATCAAGGTCTGGGTGGTTGATCGGTCGGCTTCGCTCACCGGCAGGCGCTCGAGCAAGGATTTGATTGCGACGCGAGTCTGAATGTCGGTAGTCGCGAAAGTTATCGTGGGTACCGGCGACACCGCATCGACGGCCACCACGGCGGCTGTCAACGAAACAGCCAGGGGCGCCAGTTCATCGGCGTCGGCATTGCGCCGATTCGCGGCGGCGAGCGCAATCAACTCGTCGTCGAGTTTCGGATTCACGCCCATACCCGCGGCGCACAGGCGGCCGATCAGCCGGCGCAACACCTGTTCGGCATGCCGCCAGCGACCCTCCTCCGCCTCCATTTCGACGAGGGAGTCGCGGTATTTTTGCTTCCAATCTACGGTCTCGGACACTTACGTTACCTTTCAACTGCGAGTTAAACGGCGGGGTAGAATCGGTCGATGTGCAGGCGTTATGTCAGCCCCGATGCGGCCTCGATCGAGCGCGAATTCAAGCTGCCCCGCAGCCAGTGGCAATTCACCGAAAACTTCAATACCGCTCCCGCGCAAACGGTTCCCGCCGTTCGAGGCGTCAACGGCAAAAGCGAGGGTGTATTGCTGCGATGGGGTTTCGGCAAGTCCGGCGCCTTCAACGCGCCCATAGAGACCCTTGCAACCGGCGCCCGCTACGGCGCACCCTGGAAACACGGGCGACGCTGCATTATTCCGGCGCTGGGCTTTTACCAATGGCATGTCGCTCCGGACGGTGGCAAGCAGCCATTCTATGTTCACGTCGATGATCAGGATGTGTTCGGCTTCGCTGGATTGTGGGAGCGATCCAGCACGGATGCGAACGCCGTCACAGAGTGGTGCGCCATAATCACTCTACCGGCCAATCCCCTGATGGCCGAAATTGACAATGCCGAGACGCGTATGCCGGCAATCTTACGGCGTGAGCAGCGCGAACCCTGGTTATTCGGGGCTGTGGAAGACGCCGGTGCGGCGCTGGCTGCATATGCCAATGAGCGGACTATCGCCTACGCGGTCAGCCGCCGGGTCGACGCGCCGCGCAACAATGACGAAACCCTGCTGGAGCCCCTGCAAACCGACGTCGATTGAGGCCCCGGCTCCCCTGGCCCCGGCTCCCCTGGCAACCCCCCTGGGCCGGCGAAATTGAGCGCCGGCAGGCGGTTTTCTTGATCCAGGTCCCATCGGCGAACCCCCAATCCGGATAGGGTTTGGGCCAAGGATTGCAAACCCATGGCGCCGAAGCTCGCATTTCTCATGGCAACGCTGTTCGCCGCATCGGCCGTGGCGGCGAACCCGAAGATTTACACCTATTTGGACGCCCAGGGGCAGCGCCATTACACGGATGTCCCCAACAACAATCGGTATCGACTGCTGGATCTCTCGCCTCAGGACCGAACCGAGAGCGGCGATCGCTATGATGTGCAGCTGCTCGCGAGAGCCGCGCAATTCGATTCCATCATCGAGCACGCCGCGGTTTCCTCGGCACTGGAACCAAACCTGTTGCGGGCCGTGATCGTGGTGGAGTCCGGGTTCAATTCACATGCCAGATCGAAGCGAGGCGCAGTTGGGCTGATGCAGCTCATGCCGGCTACGGCGACACGATTCGGTGTTTCAAATCCCTATGATCCGCGGCAGAATGTGCACGCGGGCGCGCGTTACTTGAAGTTTCTCATCGACCGCTTCGGTAAGGACATCAGGTTGGCGCTCGCGGCATACAACGCCGGCGAAGAGGCGGTCCTGCGCAATGGCGGCCAGATACCGCCGTTCACCGAAACGATGGCCTACGTTCCCAGAGTTCTCAAAATCTACAAGATGCTCACCGAGCAACCGCGCACCACCTGATTGGGTACGCGGGCGCTCGCGCTGTCAGTGTTTGTGCGCCGTTTTTGACTTGTAGGCCACTCCCGCTACTTCAAAGTGCGCGCCGCGTACCAGCTTCGCAACGCCGATGAAGGCGCGCGCCGGATAATGCTCATGAAAATAACCGCGGTAGACGGCGTTGAATTTGTCATATAGATCAAGGTCCGTACAGTAAACGGTGACCGAAATGAGATCCTCCATCGTCAAGCCGCCTCTTTCCAGGGTTTGCTTGACCGCGTCCATCACCAAGCGTGCTTCGGCTTCTGCGTCGGATCCGGCCTTGCCGGTGGCTAGGTCGAGCCCGAGGTGGCCCGCCACATAAAAGGTCCCGTCGACCATGACGGCATTGCTGAAGGGCGGCGATGTCTTTGGATCGGCACCGGGCGGAGCGAAGAAACTGGGTCCCGTGTCGGCGGCCCGCACAGCCACGACAAATAGGCCGAGGACGGAAAAAAGCAGCGCTCTCTTGAACATGACCGATCTCCTTGAATGCATGAGGCGAACGCCGGCGGGCGTTATCTTATCGATTGCAATGCTTGACGTTCAACTACGCTTGGCGAGCAAATCACGAATTTCCTCGAGCAGCACTTCGGACCTGGGCGGCGGCGCGGGCGCAGCAATGGCCGGCGGCGGCGGCTTCTTGAGTTTGTTGATGGCCTTGATGCACATGAAAAGTACGATCGCGATGATGACAAAATCAAAAATGGTTTGAATGAACGCGCCGTACTTGATCAGCACTGCCTTGCCGGTGGGGTCAGCGCCGAGGCCGATCGCCAAATCCGAAAAATTGATACCGCCAATGATTTTCCCGATCACCGGCATGAAGACATCGCCGACCATCGAGGACACTATCTTGCCAAACGCCGCGCCGATGATCACGCCCACCGCCAGGTCGACCACGTTGCCCTTCATCGCAAATTCTTTGAATTCTGATGCTAATCCCACGGCATTCTCCTTCTTAGCAGTTGGGGGCGGCGTTTGATGTTACTGAGCGACCGCAGCAGGGGCAAGTGATGTCCGGCGGCGCCAGACATCAGAACTCCGCGTGCAGTCGCACGGCAAGCACCGATACCGGACCACGATCGCGGTTGTAGCCGGGATGGTTGATGTATTGATAATCCAAACTGAGGTGCGCGAATTTCAACACGGCGGCTGAATAGTAGGTTTCAATGATTTGTTCCGGACCGGGGTGCGGAAGTTTTCCGTCGCCGACCAGAACGCCCAATCCGCCGGCATTCAAAAATGCCTGGCGCGCGCCGGATATGGCATTGTTGATCACGGCGAGTCCCACTGTGTCATCGCTCCGATGCCAGCGAGCGCCCTGCAGCGATAGGCCCCCGGAAACCGTGCGGTCGATATCGGTGAATTCGTAGGTCTCGACATTGCCGGCGGCCTTGCCGGCGCGAAAGAACCCGCCCAGATACGGGGCGATTTGCTGTTCCAGCGCCATGCTCGCGCCGGCGCGGCTGCGGTAAGCGCGAACCGCTGCGATGTCCGCGGGCGACGCGGAACTTTGCGCCCGCTGCACAGCCTCCTCGAGCAGGCCCATGCGGCCCCGGCTGTCAAAACCTGTCAACAGCAGCCGGCCCGGCCGACCGCCGAATTCATGACGGTGCTCGAGCTCCAGTTCGTATTGAAATTCATGCAATCCCGGCTCCAGATGCACGCTGTTCGGCACGTTGGACAAATCGAACAGACCGGCGCGATAGGTCCAGGCGCCTCGATACCACTCCAGGGCGGTGCCCACCGTATAGCCCCAGGCATCCGCGGCATAATCGAACGTGCCTGCTTCGATCGCAGCCCAATTCAGAAAATCCACGCGCGGATCATGGGCGTATTGATTGGTGTCGAACACATCCACCACGCTGAATTTACCCAGCCACAGGACCAGTCGATCGGCGCTGCGAGAGCCGCCCAACCAGTTGGCCTGCGGCGGGGCAATCTGCTGGGCGCCGCCCAAATCCACGGTCTGCCGGACGAACATGCGCGGCAGGCGCAAATACGGTTGATTTTTGCCGACCTTGTAATCTTCGCCGCTGGGAAACCCTGCGACGCCCAAAGTGTTATCGAGCCCGAAGCCCTGGTCGATTTCGCCGTTGATCCAGCCTTCGGCGCCGGGCCAGAGCCGGGCGCCCAAGTAAAGCGTCGCATCATTGGTTTGCGCGCCCTTATTGGGCGAGAGACTGTTGGTGCCGCGATAAGGTGAGTTGAAGTCCGATGTCGACTGTTCCACGTAAGTGAATTGCCCATGAACTGCGAAGACTTCGTCGTCCGCGGCGCACAACGGGGCAAAGAATACGGCGGCCAGCAGCAGTGCCGCGGCAAATTCAGCAACGGCACTATGGCCAGGCTGCATGGCGATTCTTGCGGTAACGGCGCGCATCGTGGCATGGTATACTATACCCCCCTATATGTCCAAGCGGCGGCGCGCTCGATGGCGCGCACAAGTCTCGCCTGCTGCGGCCGTTGCATGACGCCGCATGACTCGTGCGCATGAAAGGCCGCTATTTTTTCAAATAAGCGTGGACGATCTCGACCAAATCCTCGGCGGCGACCACCCGCGGATCATTGCGGCCGGCGCGGGGATCGATCATGTGCTCGCGAATGTGATCCTCGATCACCTCGGCGATGAAGCCGTCCAATGCACCGCGACAGGAGGTCGCCTGCTGCAGCACGCCGGCGCACTCGTGGTCGGCTTCCACAGCGCGCTCGATGGCGTCGAGCTGGCCCCGCAGGCGCTTGAGCCGATTCAGCAGCTTGGTTTTCTCGATCGCTACATGACCCATTGCTGTTCGATTCCTGGGAACGGGCGGCTATCGTAGCGCACATCACGCACCTTCAATGCCAGAGGGCACGCAGCAGGAAAATAACGCCCAATACGCTGAATATGGCGGCAGCGCCGAAGTGAATCGCCCTGATCGGGAGGCGATCGGCAAAGGCCTTCCCCAGGAACACGACTGGCACATTTGCGAGCATCATGCCGGCGGTGGTGCCTGACACCACGGCCAGGAGATTCGGGTACGCGGCCGCCAGCGCCAGGGTTGCGATTTGAGTCTTATCGCCAATTTCCGCGATGAAGAAGCTGGTGAGGGTGGCAAGGAATGCGCCCATGGCGCTCGCCGTGCCGGCATTCTCGTCCAGCTTGTCCGGTTTCAAGGTCCACAGCGCCATCGCAATCATGCTGAGCCCGACGACGATTTGCAGCGTGCGGGGTTGCAGCAGAGTCCCAAACCAAACCCCGACGATCCCCGCCACCGCATGATTCGCCAATGTCGCGCAGAAGATTCCCGCGATGATCGGCCACGGCCGGCGAAAGCGCGCCGCCAACAGCAAAGACAAGAGCTGAGTGCGGTCGCCGATTTCGGCAATCGAGATCGTCGTAATCGACACCAAAAAACCTTCCATCCGGCTCCTCCGCTGCAGCGAGTGGACAGAAAACAATGAATGGGGCAGGGTGTCAATTGCAACGCAGCGAGGTATGGCATGAACACTGATGATTCCGCCAAGGGGATCAAGACATTGGCTGCTTCACGCGGAGTCGACGCGACGCTGGACCGGCTCGAGAGCGTGGCGAAGAATCACGGCATGACCGTGTTTGCACGCATCAATTTTGCCAAGGATGCGGCGGCGGTCGGACTCAAACTTCCACCCACGCAACTCTTGATTCTCGGCAATCCGACCGGCGGAACGCCTTTGATGGTGGCAGCGCCGAAGCTGGCTCTCGATCTGCCCTTAAAAGTGCTCGCATGGCAGGACGAATCAAACCGCTGCTGGGTCTCCTTCAACTCACCGGAGTATTTGCAGCAACGGCATGGCTTTCCTGCCGCATTGATGGCCAATATTGCGGGCTTGAGCAAACTGGTCGAAGCGGCGCTGCAGGGCCCCTAGCGGTTTGCACTCACTGCATCCGATCGAGCGCCGGAAAGTGTTTCCGCGCGTAGCTCAGCACCTGAGCGTCGGTAGGATGATCGGCGCTTTCGACTGCAACGATCGCCTTGGCGAGCTGTGGATATTTTTCGCGCAAGTAAACCGCGAACTCTTGCTTTGTTTGCGCAGGACCTATTAGTAATATCTCGTGCGCACCCGACACCGCCTGTGCGACTTCAGCGAAGAAGTGCTGGTCGGCGGGGGACTTGTGGCCGCCGTGCGCGCTTTTTCGACTGTGCACGCGCTGGTGCTGGTCAGGCGCGTGAATGTGGGTGTTTTCCTGTTCCGTCGGCGTGAAGTGCCAAGCGGTCGCCTTCTGATGATCGATCCAAACCACAGCATGATAGTGTGCCATTGGTAACCTCGCTGACATCATATTCTGGTTGAACTATAGATACTTGCGGATTTGATGTTTATGCCATGCCCAACATTCTGACCATCAACGCCGGCTCGTCGAGCATCCGTTTTGCCCAGTTTGAGATCGCTGCGCGGCCGATCCGAGTGCTGGACGGAAAAATGGAGCGGGTCGGAAGCGCCGCAGCGGGAAAAATCGAGACAGGCGCGCCGCAAGGCCGCGCCGGCGTAGAGTCCCCGGTCGATTGGCTGGCAGCGCAGCCTGGCTTTTCAGCGCCCGACGCCGTCGGCCACCGGGTGGTGCACGGGATGCTGCATACGGCGCCGGAGCGCATCACGCCGGAGTTGCTGGGCGAGCTGCGCCGCATGACGCCGTATGATCCGGAGCACCTGCCGCGGGAAATTGAACTCATCGAAGCGTTGCAGCAGCGCTATCCAAATGTGCCGCATGTGGCTTGTTTCGATACGGCATTTCACCGCAGCATGCCCCGTGTTGCCACGCTATTGCCGATCCCGCGCCGCTATATGGCCAAGGGGGTTCAGCGCTATGGTTTCCACGGCTTGTCCTACACGTTTCTGATGCAGGAATTGGCGCGTGTCGATCCGACCGCAACGCAGGGCCGCGTCATCCTGGCGCACCTGGGCAGCGGCGCCAGTCTCGCCGCGGTGCAGGGCGGCCGCTGCGTCGATACCAGCATGGGTTTTACGCCGGCCGCGGGACTGGTCATGGGCACTCGCTCGGGTGATTTGGATCCCGGGCTGATGAGTTACCTTGCGCTCAACCAGCCCATGGATGCGGCGCAATTTCAGACCATGGTCAACCATGAATCCGGGCTCATCGGAGTCTCGGAAACGAGCGCCGATGTCCGCGATCTGCTCGATCGCGAAGCCGATGATTCGCGCGCGCGCGAAGCGCTGGCACTTTTTTGCTACCAGGCGAAGAAATGGATTGGTTCGTTTGCGGCAGTCCTCGGCGGCGTGGACACCTTGGTATTCGCCGGCGGCATTGGTGAGAACGCCGCGCCGCTGCGCCAACGAATCTGCGACGGACTACAGTTTCTCGGCATCCAGATCGATGAACCGCTGAACCGGCGCAATGCGCCGCGAATATCTGCTGATACAGGAGCAGTCGCGGTTCGGGTGATACGCACGGACGAGGAATCCGTCATCGCAGATTTGACCGCCGGCTTGCTGGGAATGATCGACAAAGGAGCGGGAACATGCAAAACGGGGCCGTGACGCCGGTGCTCGATGCAAAGATGGCGCAGAACATTGATGCCTACTGGCGGGCTGCAAACTTCTTGTCCGTCGGCCAAATTTATCTATGCGATAACCCCTTGCTGAAACAGCCCCTGAGTATCGAGCATGTGAAGCGCATGCTCTTGGGGCACTGGGGAACAACGCCCGGCCAGAATTTCATCTACACGCATTTGAACCGAGTCATCAAAAAATACGACCTGGATATGATCTACATGTCGGGACCGGGGCATGGCGGGCCGGCAGTGGTCAGCGGCACGTATTTGGAGGGCACCTACAGCGAGGTGTATGCGAATGTCAGTCAGGATGAGGCCGGTTTAAAACGGCTCTTTACTCAGTTCTCCTTTCCGGGCGGAATTCCGAGCCACGCCTCGGCCGAGTGCCCTGGGTCGATTCACGAGGGAGGAGAACTCGGATATTCGCTGAGTCACGCATTCGGCGCGGTATTCGACAATCCCGCCCTGATCGCCGCCTGTGTGATCGGCGACGGAGAAGCGGAAACCGGCCCGCTCGCCACGTCCTGGCATTCGAATAAATTCCTGAATCCTGCCAGCGACGGCGCCGTGCTGCCGATTCTTCACCTCAACGGCTACAAGATCGCCAATCCCACGCTGCTGGCGCGCATTTCGCGCGACGAACTGGGGCAATTGCTGCACGGCTACGGTTGGACTCCCTACTTCGTCGAAGGCCACGAGCCCATGCCCATGCATCAGGCGATGGCTGCGACCCTGGACACGGTGGTCGAAGAGATCCGCCGAATTCAGACGCACGCGCGCGCATCCGCCGGCAGCGTGCAGCGTCCGCGCTGGCCGATGATAGTGCTGGTCTCGCCGAAGGGTTGGACTGGTCCAAAGATGGTGGATGGAAAACGCAATGAAGGAACCTTCAGGTCCCATCAGGTGCCGCTCTCGGATCCGGCCAAGCATCCGGAGCATCTGAGGCAACTCGAGGAATGGCTGCGAAGCTATCGCCCGGCGGAACTGTTTGACGAGCGCGGCCGGCTGAAGGCCGAATTGGCAGCGCTGGCGCCGACCGGCGCACGGCGCATGGGTGCGAATCCAAATGCCAATGGCGGCATGCTGCTGCGCGATTTGCGCATGCCGAATTTCCGCGACTACGCCGTCAATGTACCCAAGCCGGGTGTTGCCGGCATCGGCGATACGCATGTGCTGGGAAAGTTTCTTCGCGATGTGGTGAAGTCGAATGGTTCGCCGCGCAACTTCCGGATCTTCGGCCCTGACGAAACGGTATCGAACGGGTTGGAGGCGGTGTTCGAAGCCGGCAATCGTCAATGGATGGCCGAAACCACCGGCGACGATGAGTTCCAGGCGCAGCGCGGCCCAGTCATGGAGATGCTGAGCGAGCATCAATGCGAGGGTTGGCTCGAAGGCTACTTGCTCACCGGCAGACATGGGCTGTTCAACTGCTACGAGGCGTTCATACACATCGTTGACTCGATGTTCAACCAGCACGCCAAGTGGTTGAAGGTTACGGCGGGACTGCCCTGGCGGCGCAAGATTGCATCGCTCAACTACCTGTTGAGTTCCCACGTTTGGCGCCAGGATCACAATGGATTCACGCACCAAGATCCGGGCTTCATCGATCATGTGATGAACAAAAAGGCGGAGATAGTGCGCGTCTACCTGCCGCCGGACGCCAATTGCCTGTTGTCGGTGATGGATCATTGTTTGCGCAGCCGGCACTACGTCAACGTGGTCGTGGCGGGCAAACATCCGGCGCCGCAGTGGTTGTCGATGGATGAGGCCATCAGACATTGCAGCGAGGGGATCGGCATCTGGCAGTGGGCCAGCAACGATCAGCGCGGGGAGCCCGATGCGGTGATGGCTTGCGCAGGCGATGTGCCCACGCTCGAGACGCTGGCCGCCGTTTCAATTCTGCGCCGGGAGCTGCCGCAGCTGAAAGTGCGCGTGGTCAATGTGGTCGACCTGATGAAACTGCAGCCGCAGTCCGAGCATCCGCATGGCTTGAGCGACTATGATTTCGACGCCTTGTTTACCAGGGATAAGCACGTGATCTTCGCCTATCACGGCTATCCCTGGCTCATCCATCGGCTGGCCTACCGCCGCCATAATCACGCGAATCTGCATGTGCGCGGCTACAAGGAAGAAGGCACGATCACGACTCCTTTCGACATGGCCGTGCTCAACGATTTGGACCGGTTTCACTTGGTGATCGACGTCATCGATCGGCTGCCGCAGATCGGCAGCCGCGGCGATTATTTGCGGCAGCAATTGCAGGATAAGCTGGTCGAACACAAGCAGTACATAGATCGGTACGGGCAAGACATGCCGGAAATCAGAAACTGGGCATGGTCTGATTAGCGCCGGCCGTTGACTATCTGGGAGTTGCCGGGATGGATTTAACAAGCTTGCGTCAATTCATTGAAAACGTCTGGCAAAGCTCGATCGTCGAGCGGCTGCAGGCCTATATACGGATTCCGAATAAGTCGCCGGCATTCGATCCGGAGTGGGAAAGCCATGGGTACATGGACCAAGCCATTGAGCTGATGGCTGAGTGGTGCCGCAATCAACCCGTGCCGCGCATGGCTGTCGAGGTGCGCCGTTTACCCGGCAAGACGCCAATATTGCTGGTGGATGTTCCGGGCGAGCTGCAAGGATGCGTGCTTCTGTACGGGCATCTGGACAAACAACCGGAGTTTACCGGTTGGCTGCCTGGACTTAGTCCCTGGGAGCCCGTGATTCGCGACGGCAAACTCTATGGCCGGGGCGGCGCGGATGACGGATACGCGGTGTTCAGTTCTTTGACCGCAATTGCCGCTCTCAAGGCACAGGCAATTGCGCTGCCGCGCTGTGTGATCTTGATCGAGGCAACCGAGGAAAGCGGCAGCGTGCACCTGCCCGCACATCTCGACGCACTCGGCGCGCATCTCGGTGAGCCGTCGCTGGTCGTTTGTCTCGATGCGGAATGCGGCAATTATCAGCAGCTCTGGACCACGACATCACTGCGCGGCAACCTCGTGGGCCGGCTCAAGGTGCGCGTCTTGACCGAGGGCGCGCATTCCGGTCTTGCATCAGGCATCGCGCCAACCGCCTTCCGGCTCGTCCAGCAGCTGCTGGAGCGGGTTGAAAATCCCATGACGGGAGAATTGCTGCTCGAGGAGTTGCACGCGAGCATTCCCGATGATCGGCGCGCCCAAATCGCGGTGGCGGCCGGCGTGTTGGGTTCGCAAATTCTCGACAAGGTCCCTTTTGTCGCCGGTGCGGTACCCATGACCTCCGATCCGAAGGAACTGCTGATCAACAATACCTGGCGCCCGGCACTCGCGGTAACCGGCGCGGATGGCCTGCCGCCGCTACATATGGCGGGCAATGTATTGCTGCCGGAAATTACCTTGAAGATTTCCTTGCGCCTGCCGCCCACGGTCGATCCGGCCCGCGCGAGCCGCGCCGTGCGCGCGGCGTTCGAGCGCGATCCGCCATACGGCGCGCACATCAGCTTCGAGCCCGAATCGTCGTCAGGCGGCTGGAACGCGCCCGCGTTCGCGCCCTGGTTCGAGCAGTCGATGCAGCGCGCCTCGAGACATGTATTCGGGCGTGAACCGGTGAGTCTGGGCGGCGGAGGAACCATTCCATTTCTAAGAATGCTGGGCGAGCGATTCCCGAAAACACAGTTTTTCGTCACAGGCGTGCTGGGGCCGCACTCCAATGCCCATGGACCCAACGAATTTCTGCACATCGATTATGCAACGCGATTGACCGAGTGCGTGACACTGGTGCTCGCCGATTACGCAGCACAGTGCGGCTCCGCCGCAGCCTGAAATATTGTGTAATCACCGGCTCGCGGGGTGGCTCTGCAGCCGGCCATGGTTTGGAACTGTGACGCAGTACCGATAGGGCATGCGGCGGTAGCGCGTACACTTTTTGTTCAAATCGTCGCAGGATTTTAAGAATGTCCATCCGAACATTGAGCGTTTTGGTCACCATGTTGATTGCCGGCGCAGGCGTTAGTCGCGCCGGGGATTTGGATATCCACGTCATTCTTTCCGGGCAAGTGGCTCCCGGTGTCTATGGGCAAGTGCGGCTAGGTAACGACCCGCCGCCGCCGGTCGTGTATGCACAACCGATGCTGATCGAGCCGCAATCGACTCCGCTGCCGCCGGTGTATTTACACGTGCCGCCGGGACATGCGAAGAACTGGCGCAAGCACTGTCATGAGTACCATGCGTGTAATCGGCCGGTCTATTTCGTTCGATCGGCTGAATATGCCCCAGGCTACGATCCACGGGATCATGGACATGACCATGACCATGACCATGACCACGACCGCGACCATGATCATGGCCAAGGTCACGAGAAGCACGACGATCGGGACCGCGATCGCCACGACGACCACTGAGGTCATGCTGCGCGGCGCGACCCTTTAGAACATAGCAGCGCCGGGTTCGCTCTGCTGCGCTGCAGCAGGGCATCCCGAAAGCCCTCGATCAACGGCCGGTGGTCATGTGCTTCGCCTGTGCTCATACGCTTGCAATGAACTATAGGCGGCCTTCAGCAACTCGGATTCAATACCGGCGGCCCGCGCCCGGCGCAGCTTGTCTCCGACCACGTGGTCGGCTTCGGTGGCGCGGCCTTGTTCCATGTCGCGGCGCATTGAAGCTTCCAACAACGAGTTTCTTTGCGTGAGCAGCGCTTTTATGGGTGCCATGTAAATGGGACGCGGCGCGTTGCCCGCAGCCGTCGCCACTGCGGCGCAATCGTCCAGCATTCGCAGCATCAGAGCGATGCCGTCCTGTGTCGCGGCAATTTCACCCACGTTTGCACGCATCAAGCACGTCATGCCCGCCAGTGACGCCAGGAGAACGAACTTTTCCCACATCTCGAGCATGATGTTGCGGCTCAATCTAGATTCGAATTTTCCCAATTGCAGTGCGCTATCCAAAGCGGCGGCAGAGGCAGCCTGCGCGGCGCTGCGCGCGCCATAAACGAGCGCCTGAACTTCGGTGAGCTGCTTGATGTCGCCGTCGGCGTTCAACGTTGCGGATACCTGGGCCAGACCGCCCAGCACCCGCGCGGCTCCAAATGCCTGATCCAGGACCTCGAGATGCCGTAATCCATTGAGCAGCGGCAAAATAATGGTGTTGATGCCCAGATACGGGCGCACCGAGTCCATTGCGCTCTGCAAATCGTAGGCTTTGCAGCTCAAGATTACCGCGTCAAACGAGCCCCGCGCGGGCGCATCGGATTCGAGCAGCTGCAGCGGCTTGAAGTGCATCTCACCGCGCGGCCCATACAGCCGCAGCCCGCGTTCGCGCAATTGCGCGGCGCGTTTGGGCCGCACTAAAAACGTGACATCCGCGCCCCCTTCCTGCAGGCGAAGTCCAAAAAAGCCGCCGACGCTCCCGGCGCCCAACATCAGAAGTTTCATCTTGTTTTGCATCCCAGCTACGTCTGCGCGCATTGTTGCGCGGTTTTGCCTGTTCGTCACGAAAATCCCGAGCGGCAAGCGGCCGTTCCGCCCGCATTTCCTCGTTTTTTGTATATCATTGCCGCCGTGAAGCCCTGGATTCGCAACACTCTCGTCGCGTTAGGTCTCCTCGTGGTGGTAGCAGGGATCGCCTACTACTGGCTGATCGTCGAAAGCCACTTTCCGGCCGACGCACAGTACGCGCTCGACATCGGCGAGGTTCGCCGTCTGTCCGGCGCACTGTCCGCCGATAAACCGACCGCCATCGAAGTGGAGCGCGTCGGGCTGTTCAAATTTCCCGCCACTGCGATTGTGGCGGGCGACGGCTGGGAAGCGCGCGACATGCCGGTGTTTTCCTATCGCATCGTGTACCCGCAGACCTCCGTCCTCATCGACACCGCGCTCAACCAGGAGATCGGCGCCAGTCTGAACTCATTCTATGCCGACGCGTTTGCGCGCATGCAAACAGCGATGGGGAGCGCGTCGCTCATCCTCATCACCCACGAACACATGGATCATATCGGCGGCCTTACGAGTCATCCGAATCTTGCTCGAGTGCTGGCGTCCACTAAACTCACCCGCGAACAGCTCGCCGAACCAAAACTCATGTTGCCGGCGAAGTTTCCGGATCGCGCGTTGGACGGCTATGTGCCGCTTGTCTACCAGAAATATCTTGGCGTGGCGCCCGGCGTGGTGCTGATCAAGGCCCCGGGTCACTCCCCGGGTAGCCAGATGATCTACGTGCAAGCCGCAAACGGCGCGGAGTATCTCTTTCTAGGCGATGTCGCCTGGCAATTTCGCAATATTGATGTACAACGCGAACGCGCCCGGCTCATCACCGCCTTTATGATCAAGGAGGATCGGAGCGCCGTATTCGGGCAACTCGCCGCGCTCAAGCAGCTGCACACGGTGGAACCGCGCATTCATATGGTGCCGGGTCATGACGGCGCGGCCGTCGACGAGTTGATCGCCTCGGGGTTGATGAAAGCTCGGTTTGCAGCAGCTGGGAATTAGGCGGCGGCGCTCGCGCGCGCCGATACCCGGGAGTGCCACGCCCGCAGGTGCGGCAATTCTGCGGGCATCTCGATGCCGATGAATGCGGCAAAGTCGATGGTGGTCAGGGCGACTATGTCGGCCATCGAGTAATTATCCACGGCGATGAATTCGCGGCCTGCCAATTCATCGTTCAGCCACTGCATGGCCTTGACTGCGCGCACCCGGCTTGCCTCGCCGAAGTCTTTGTATTGCGTGCCCAGATGCGCAGTATATTTATGCGTGTTTACCCACACCGCTCCGATCCGGCTCATCAGTACAAATTCGATCCGCCGCACCCACATCTCGACGCGGGCGCGGCGCCACGCATCGTCGCCAAACAGCGCCGGTGTCGGGTGCAGTTCTTCCAGGTAGCGGCAAATGGCGATGCTTTCCGACAGGGTGGAACCATCGTCGAGTTCCAGCACGGGCAATTGTCCCAGCGAGTTCTTGGCCCGGAACTCTGAAGTCTTGTGCGCGCCTTCACGAATCGGGACATGAACGCAGGGGATTGAGATGCCCTTTTCCGCGAGGAATATGCGTACGCGCCGCGGATTGGGCGCTGGATTGTGCTCGTTGTATAGCTTCATGAGGAAGGGCAAATCAGGGTTGCCATGCTCAACTATAATCCAGGCGCCGACAAGCCCTTACTCACCTGAGGATCCAATTCCATGACATTACCTCCGTTGCCCATGACGACGCCCGAAGATATCGGACTTTCGAGCGCTGCCCTGGCCCGCCTGGGCGTGGTGCTGTCGGGCGAGGTGGCGAGCGGGCGCGTGCCGGGTGCCGTGGCGCTCATCGCCAGGCGCGGCCGCGTCGCGTATTTCGAGAGTTTCGGCCGGCGCGATCCCGCCAACGGCGCACCGATGCGCACCGACACCATCTTTCGCATTTATTCGATGACCAAGCCGATAGTCTCGGTGGCCGCGATGATGCTGTGGGAGCAAGGGCGCTTTCTGCTCAGCGATCCCATTGCAAAATATCTGCCCGAACTCGCCGATCCGAAAGTCGCCGTGCAGCACGGCGATGAAATCGAGCTGGTGCCGTCGCTGCGACCCATCACCATTCAGGATCTACTGCGTCATACCTCGGG
>Ga0210394_10001151_pt1 | contig 44548 bp, 47 predicted proteins | sample IncBWC12MmetaG_FD_160121 | JGI IMG/M metagenome (GOLD analysis project Ga0210394, IMG submission 160121) | Forest soil microbial communities from Barre Woods Harvard Forest LTER site, Petersham, Massachusetts, United States - Inc-BW-C-12-M | ecosystem: Environmental > Terrestrial > Soil >...
GTAATCTTCCGCGCCCTCGCCGGCGGGCGTCCCGGCGCGGTTCCCTCCGTGTCCCCATCGTCTAGAGGCCCAGGACATCGCCCTTTCACGGCGGTAACAGGGGTTCGAATCCCCTTGGGGACGCCAAAAAAATCAATTACTTACGACGCCACTAGCTCGCAAAAATCATTTGGGGGTAACTTGGGGGTAACTATCCCGTGCCGTCTATGCATGTACACGAGCATCCACAGGGGCGCATCGTTGCCGCAGCGCGTCTCCCCGACCTTAGTCAGGTCGTGACCTCGCGCCTCGCGCGTAACCATCTGCGGCACGGGATCGCCTGGCCATTTAGGACCACCCCGACACCCCTTGGGCTCTCCTAATCGTCACGGGCAGGCCGCTGCCGCTTCGCCGGGCGCTCCACGATTATGACAAATGCACCAGTCGATCCATCCACGCCGGCGGCGGGGTCGAAACCTGCGTCCTCAACATGCGGGCCTCGATCATGAGAACGAGACGTTCGTGATTCGGCAGAGCAAGTGCGGCCGACCGCGCCATGTGTGCCTGACGGGGAGGCTGCAGAATTCTTGAAGCGCTAACGGTGGGCGTCTCAAGGATACGCTCCTAGTCAAACGCTCTTGTAATGACCTGCGTTCCAAACGTCACAAGCAATGCCAAGAATGGTATGACGAACACACAGACGCAGATCACAATGAATTTCTGCCAGAAGACGATTCGCCTATCGGAATCAGTAGCGAACCGAAGATAAATTATTCGATCGTCACGATACTGTGCGAGTCGTTTGGTAAGCAACCAATGGCCTAGTACCAGGGCGAATACTACGATTAAGATCATCCCGACCCGCGGCGACAAACCAAACCACTTCGCGACGGTCTCTTGCGCCCACCTCAGACTCAAGATCAGAACAAAGGAGACCAGTCCAATAAAAGGAAATCCCACGAAGACTAGGATGGTTTCCACCAACGCGGTGTTGTACTGAACGGACGGTTTGTCGGAAACACGATGCGCCAATGCCAATCGGCGAAAGAAGTAACGTGCAATAACACCGGGTCTCTCCGTCGAGTTTCTAACCATTGGCAGAGTCTTGCTCCTGTGGCCCAACGCTTGAATATCAGGGACCGGTGGAGAATCCCGCAAGAGAGTTGCAGACCTGAATCGCGCTAGTCATCGAGGCGGCATTGGCAAGGGTTTGCGAACCCCCCAATTGGTTGAAACCGATGGTAAGGGCACCGCCGACGACGGGTGTAAGATATGTCATTAACAATACGCCCACGCCGGCATCAGCCGCAGAGTAGCCGGCTCCCGCAGCTGCTCCCTGCACGCCCCCCTCCTCATACCCTTGATAAGCCGTTGACACTACCCCGAGGCCATCTAACAGTAACCCTGTACCCCTCATATAGGGTTCCGCGTTTGTTAGGAAATTGCTCGCTTGAGTTCCCAGCTCCCTATATTGTCCAGCGGTTGGAGCAAACCCCGTAGGCAGCGTCATCGGTCCCAGGGCCTTACCTAACGTGGCCGGGTTGGTCGAAGCAAGATTCTGGCTGAAGGCTTCCACGGCGGTCAGGGCACTGGCAATGTTGTTTACGTTCTGCACTAGTGGAATATTTGCCGAGTTTAAGCCGGCACTCATTGCGCTATTTACGCACTGCACATACTCCTCCTGCGTAAGATACCGCATCGGATGCGACGGATGACCCCCTCCCCCGGGCTGGTCCGAGCCGGGGCCACCAGGGGTCGGCGTACCGGGGGTAGGGGACAGATCAGGCGGGAGACGAGAGGCCGTGACGGGTACACAGGGGAGGTCCGGAGGACAATCCTTGCTGGGGTCGAAGCCACCAGACCCACCAGGCCCACCATTGTCGCCGCCGTCGATGCAATCTGAGCCGTAAACGATATCGCACTGGCCATCGTCAAATCCGCTGGGATCAATGTAGGTCAGCGGGTTGTTGTTGACGTAACTGTAGCGATTATAACTTTGCGTGTTCGCCGGATCCGGAATGGTGGGATCTGCTGAAAGAAACCGCCCCGCCCAAGCGTCCTCCACGCGCCCGTTCAGGTGATTGAGCCCTGACCAGAGCCCGAGCGCGGTTTGAGACGTGTAACCCTCGCGGGTGTAACCCGCCATCGTGGTCAACTCAGTCGTAGTAGGTACCCCTGACCAAGTCGTGGCTTCTCGGCGGTTCCCAAAGGGTGTAAAACTTTCACCAATGACTTCCGCACCGCTGCTATTGGTCAGCGATGCAACACTGCTCTGATGGTCCGAAAGGGTATAAGTGAAGGTATTCACACCGGTACTCTTGCGTGAATAGACCGCAACCACCTCATTCCCGGCACGGATATAGTGGCGGTAATCGAGGACTCCACCGCTGGATACAAACTGGAGAAGCGGCCCAATGTAGTCGGTGGTTTCCGTGGTGTTGTTGCCGGAATACGTTTGCTGCCACCGCTGGTGGTTGGGTCCGTAGGAAAAGCCAACGGTCTCAGCCGTCGGCCATCCCGGACCATATGCGGTACTGATGCTGACAGGGTAGTTGTAGCTCGACCAAATCATTGAGCCGTAGGCCGGCCGCGTGATCGCGTTTCCATTGGCGTCGTAGGTGTATGTGTCGTTGCTGTTTCCCACCGCGGTCACCTCGTGCTTGTGCACAGGATCGTAGGTCCACGTGCCACCGCTATCGATATCGCTTCGCGAGGTGATGTTGCCCGTATTGTCGTACGTCACCGATAGGTTCTGCGTGCCGTTGAGCTGGGAATAGCTAAAGCGGTAGTCATTGTCGTAGTGGATATTTTCGGTAAGACCGAGATTGTTGTCTTGCCGCTGCGTAACGTTGCCCATTTCGTCATACAGAAATCCCAGATTCTTGACGCCAGCGCCTCCGCCAACCCCCGATTGGGCGGTGCTAAGCCAGGACGTCACTGCGTCATAGGTCCGATTGGACACGATCCCATTGCCCAGAGTTTCCTGGGTCACCTGGCCCGCGGGGTTAGTGGCGTTCGCCAGCCAAAAGACAGTGCCTGTCGACTGACATTGGGATAGGTTGCTCGCGTCGGTGAGCGAGGAAAGTATCCCGTTGGTGAAGCCGTAACTCACGACAACCTGACAGTTGTTCGTGCTGATAGGGAAGGTGAGCGTACTCGGAAGCCCTGTAGTCGAGCTGTACTGCTGCGTGTAGGTGAAGGCGTTGGTTTGCCCGGGGATATTGATCGCGCGCGTATAAAGGCGCCCCAAGTTGTCATACGTCTCATTCTCAGAGTAACCCGGTGACGATGTGCAGTTGGTCGGGTTCGCGCCTAACCCGGTACACACGCTCTGCAGCTTGCCGATGTTGTGACTCGAGGCGCTCGATCCCCAAGTCCACTGGGTAAACAGTCCATTAGTGAGACCGCTGTTATCGGGTTCGGAGCGTGTGTAGGGCCTGGACAGTGCATCGTAGGTTGCGGTGAAGCTCTGCCCCTTAGGATCCGTCCAGCCCGTTTTTTCGCCCAGTGCGTCATAGGCAAAAGTCCAGACCCCCAAATCTATATCCGTGGCCGCCGTCAAAAACGCACCAATACCGTACTGGTAAGTGACCTTCTGAAGAAGTACGTTGCCCGAGCTATCGGTGACCCCGGTCTTATTACCCGCCGCATCGTAGGCAATCGTCACAGCGTAGCTGTAAGGGTCCATCGTCCGACGAAGCCAACCGTTTACGTCGTTGACGATTGTCCTGGTATTCGAGTAGGGATCTATGACGGTAGTGGTGCGGCCCGAGTATCCGTACGTCGTGGTCTGAGTGCCATTGTTAGTTGAACTGATATGCCTCTGGGTCTGGGTTAATCGATTGAGGTCGTCGTAGGCGTTGTTGATCCAGTACGTGCATGTCGTTGTGAGCGCACTCCAGGTGCAGGGCAGCGCGCGCTGAGTGACATGACCGAGCGAGTCGTAACGTACTTCGTTCCGGGAGTAGGAACCGCTGAGCAGCACCTGGTTGGATACGAGTTCGCGATCGATCGAGTCGAGGTAGTCAGTGCCAGAACTCTGGTAGGACCCGCCGTTGTTGTAAACCGTATGTCCGACGACGAGACCATTCTCACCTACCAGACACCCCGTGGTACCAGCGCAATTCTGGTAGGTCCAAGTGGTGGAAGTCCCATCCGGACGGAGCTCTTGGGTTTTGTGACCGAAGCCATCGGTGTACTGCCAGGACGTCACAATCGGCGTCTGCGTGCTGCTATTCGGGTCGGTCACACTACTGATGAGGCCATAGCTCAAGTTGTAGTTAAACTGTGTGGTTGCGCCGGAGGGGTCTGTGATCGACATTGGGAATTGGCCGGTCGTCACTGAAGTCGTCGTCCAGCTGGCCGTGGTCTGCCGCGGGGTCATGCCGTAACCGGTAATAGTGTTGCTTTTCACATTCCCGAAACTGTCGTACGCAAAGTCCTCAGTCACGGCGTAAGCAGTTGTTGGCTGTGTAACCGTCTCGGTGTACCAACAGTGAGCTCTGTCGAGAATTGTGAAGTTCTTCGTGCTGGTCACCGACGTACTTCCCGGGACGCTGGAGCTATACGTAACGACCGATTGGTCGAGGAGCGACAAGCACCCATCTGCTAAGTCCGTGTTTTGATTGCTACCGTCGACGTCTGCCACATTCGCAATTGCTGTGGTCCAAGTCTTGCCAATGTATGGCGAGTTGCTGTCGTTATCGGTGACTACTGTTGAAATCGAGGTGGCATTACCAAAGTTGTCATACGCGTATGTCGTGACGCGCGTATCAATCAACGGGCCGGGGGTATTTCCGGCAGTGGGACTCCAGGAAACTTGATAATCCGCCAGGGTCTGTGGGCTTTGGTAGATGAAATAGCGCTCGGTGTTGCCAGATCCAAATGTGATATCTGCGTGGGTTCCGGACCAGTCGTGAACAAACTGAGCGGGACTTTGGCTGTGATCGAACGACAAATAGTCGCAAGATTGTAGTCCAGTATACGGAAACGCGACCTCGTAGCAGCGCGTCTGCCATAAGCTGTTTCTCGAGTCCTGCGCCTGCACCTGGATAAAGTTGCTGAACCCTCGGCCCTGCACATTGGTTTCCGCGCCCACGTAAGAGTAAGCCTGCGAGTAGGTCCCGGAGCTGGATGGGTCGCTAAAGGTCGCTTGGCTCGCCACATATAGCGGAACGATATATTGCTTATATCCATTTGGCGGGCCGGCAGCCGAGTAATTCGCATAGTTGCTCTGGACGATTGACACGTATTGAGGGCTGACAGAATTACCGTAGCCGTCGATCGCTGAAATTAAGAGATCCGGCGGCTGCCCGGGCGACTTGTGCGTATACAGCGAGAGAGTGGTACCTGACTGCACGATCAGGCCATCCAGTCCATCTCCCGTGGGGTTCGCTGTAATAGTACCGCCGCTAGACCACGGTATCGACGTAGTTTGCAAGGAGCTAAAACCGTTTCCCGTCGATAGATAAACCCCGAAGTCGCTGCCGTTACTCACCAGAACGTCCGTTCTGCCGTCACTGTCCCAGTCCGCCAGCCCAAGAACGGTGGCGCCCAACGTGAGCTGTTGGGGTGCCGTGCCGTCACACCCGGAGTAGTAGACAACGTTGTTCGCGACAATGTCAGTGCAGCCGTCGTCGTTCAGATCACCAAAGGCAGAAAAAAACGACCCAGTTGCAGAAGTCAGGCTCGTGGGGGCCTGGGTAAAGGTCGTGCCCTCCGACAGCAGCACTATTGCATCTGATCCGATTGGTCTGCAGGAGGTAAGGCAGCTGAAGGCCACTGTCTGCAAGACGATATCGCCACGACCATCGCCGTTAAAGTCTAGTGGTCGCGAGTCATAAGTCTGAAGACTGATAATCTCTGCGGACCCGCAGCCCGTATTGCTGCAACCAGTGTTGCTATACGCCGTCGTCCGCGTCGCTGAGAAGCTTAAAGCGCCATTCTGCTGTGTGGTGTTGAGTCGTGTATATAGCGTGACCGTTCCATTAGTCGAATTTCCGGTGATCAGATCTAATAAACCGTCGCCGTTAGTATCGGCAAGCCCCGCAAAGGTTTCGGTACTGGAATTGACAACGAGGTTGGTATTTGTTCCCGCAAAAGATTGCGATGTACTATTCCAGGCGTACTCCCACCAAGTACCGTTCACGACTAATAGTAGGCTGGCTTTTCCCGATCCGTGCACGTCACCTAAGAGCACCATCGGGTAGTCTTGCAGATGGTTATTTACGATGGGACCGACATTGATGCCAGTCGATTTCGGCGTGCCATAGCCGCTTGACGTTCCGAAGGCTACGTAAAGATTGCTGCTGGAATCAACATACACAAGATCAGGGCGCCCGTCTCCGTCGACATCGTAAGTACCCAACACTAGGGCGGCATTCGTAGCGACTGTAATTGGACTCGTTGTGACGCCGACGCCGCCGTTCTGATACCGGATTTGCGTGGGCAGTAGGCAGTTACTGCCCGCGGAATCTGCGCATTCTTGGACCGTCTGCAACTGTTCTCGCGAAGTGGTTGGTGACTGTACGTACGTCAGGACATATTTCTTTACCGTAGTGCCCAAGTAAGCGATCGTGATGGACTCAGTGAGGTTCGAATTCGTGACTTGAGTGCCTGCCACGAACTTCATTCTGGGTCTTACGTTTAGTCCATACGAGAACGTCATCGTATAGTTGTAGCTAGTGGTAGAACCGTAAGTACTCGGCGTCCACGATATGGTGTTGGGGACCGACGAGCCGTAGGCCGTGGTGTAGGTAATGGTCATCGTATTGCCGGCGGGATCGCTGACCTCATTCATCTGCCAGCTCAGGGCCGTAGAGCTACCCGTGGCAAGCACTTGGGAACTGCCGCCGTCACCGTACGTATATTTGACGCCATTTCGATCCTGCGCCACGAAGTAGGAAGGACCATTCCCGGCCGCGCCATAGGCCGTTACATTGATGAAATTGGCGATTTCAGTCTGATACGTGGAACCAGCGGTTCCGTAAGTTCCGCCGGTCAGACGTAGTCGCTGTCCGTCCATGCAGTAACCATCGCTGGTAACCAGTGCGACGGGCGCCGGGGTGCCATCTTGCGCGTACGTATGATTGCAGCGATAGATTGAACTTAGGCCGGCTAACGACCAACCGACGCCGAATGGCCCATTGCCCACTTGGCTGTTGTATACAAGGGCGATGTGGGGCTGAATACCTCGCGGACCGGGAGGAGCCCAGATGGGAATACTGTAGGTCGCCGCTCCGGAAGGGGATACCGCGAACGTACCCTGTGTGTGGCCCGCGCCCGTGGTCGCGTGCGCGGACCCGATCAGGAGCGCGTCGGTGGAGCACGCGAAAGATGTGAGGACAAGGAACGAGAAGAATTTAGAAACAAGCGCTGCCGCGCGAACCCGTCGGTGGATCATTCGCGTAACCCCCTGTCTTGTTCTTAGTCAGCTTATTTTTGTCTCGACCAACGGAGCGAGACGATACTCCCGTCTCGATTCAATACACAAGACGCTTTCCGATCACTGTCGTGAGGTTGGAATCAATCTCATGTCCTCGATGGGTCTTTGTTAGTCGTTGACAGTGTCGCGGTTCTTGTGCATCCGTGTATGGAGGCGAGAGTGTTATGAGCTTGTCTCAACGCCACTCTCTCACTTCTTAGTTGTTAATGCTCAGTTCTGCGCTGCAGCAGGCTCTGTTTCGAGGGGAGGAGAATCCGTCGAGGGGGCGGTTGGCGGAGTTGCGGGGTGCGGATCCCCAATGATGGTCAGATGAACGACGTCCGTCTGAGTGTCTTTTGTCCGCCGCGCACCCGTAGCGGTTCGTTCAGCGAAGCGCGTGAACGCGGAGCGCTCCTGGTTCGCGACAAGCGCGGGCGCGCCGGCAGGTTCGAATCCGTCCGATGAGTCGCCCGGGCGAAACCCGTCAGACTCAAATACAAGCGAGAGCACGTCTGCATACACGGACGGATCCGGAGGAGCGGGGAGCGGCGAGGCGGTTTGAATAGCACTCACCAGCGACTGCTGCCAGCGCGGCGTCCCTACGCAGTGATCAAGTTTTACGTTGAGGACTGCCCCACGTGCGTCCTGCTCGATCCGGGCGCGGCATGAGAATCGCGGCGCACCAATTTCGGTTCGCGGTCGCACCCACGCGCGATCGATCCGTGCCTGAATCTGGCCCAAGTAGCGCCCATACAGCAGGGCATGCAGCGTTTGATCCCCGACGGCCTCCGCCGGCGATTTGTCTTGGGAGTTGGGGTCTGCTAGCGATGCCGGCGAATTGTCGGGACTGAAAACGATAACCGGCAGATCTATTGGTGCGACGCCGCGCGATGCGAGTTCCACCGGATTGACTGTGGCTAATCGCTCGACCGGGGACGCCTCGTTGATGAAGATGGCCGTAATGACCGGTTCCCGACTCGAGGCTACGGCGCTCGCCCCAGCGCCGGTGCGGCTAGGCAAGCGCGGCGCAGGGAGGGACAGGTCGAGGACGATGGGCAGGAAAAGCAGCGCGTGCACGAGAACGGTGCCGGCGATACCGACGGCGCTGAGTTGCACGCGGCGACGTGGAGGAGTCAGTGTTGGCGGTCTCTTCACTGGCGAACACCTTGAGTCGCAGCGATGATACGGTGAGTTATCGCGTAAGGCACCACGTCCGAATGCGCCCCGCAGAACCCGCGGACGTCCTGCCATGCACGAAGCTACCCAGTGGAGCGCGCGCGCGGTGGGCGTGATTGAGCGCCTACACAGGTTCAAATGGGGGGCCCGCTACCGCCTTTACTTGCGGCCATCCCGCGGCTCCAGCGCCCGGCTGCCAATCCGGAGATACCCTTAGGGACCCCACGGCCACGAGTGCAGGCGCAATGGCCTGGATCATCGCAATGATCAGGATCAGAGGAGATCTTTTTGGTTTGTCCGGTTCACTCATCGGGTGACTTCTTCTTCGGACAGCGGGTTCGTACTGCCTCATAGCGCTTTGGCTGTGCAAGTTGCAATCATCAACAGATCAAACAACCGATCGATAAAAGGATGCCGCTCCTGAACGACAGTGAGCACCTGATCGCGGCGGCTCAATGCCGTCCTGCACCAGCGGACTGCTTGTACATCGTCCACATGCGGCGGAGGCTCGGGGTGCTGCTCACGTGGCTCAGTCTCGAACGGCAGGGCTCACGGGCGCGGGATCGCCGTAGCGGTTCGGGCCTGCGTCGCCCTTGAGGCAAAGCAGAACGAGCACCCAAATCGTGAATCCAAGCATGGCAAACACTCCAATGATCGCGAAGGCCCCGATAGCGGGGCCCGCCTTCAGACCCGTGCGGTTGGCTACGGCCAAAGCTACGAGCGGAATCATCACGAGCATCGGCGATAAGACCCACCAGAATGAGTGGTCTGTGTCGTGCAAACGCCGAGAGGTTACTGCCAGGGACGGAAGGACTGTGGCCAGCCAGAACAGACCTTGGAACGAATCTCCGATAACTGGCGCCCTACGCCCGATGATGTAAGTCACGAAGCTGCCGAGGAACGTGAAGAGGTAGAACCACCAGTACTCCGGCCGACCCGCTCTGCCATTGAATACTGCGTAGTTCGCGAAGCAATCCTTGACCCAACCCCACATGACGCCGCCCTTCAGTGCATCGGGTGCACAGTTGGCGGGCATTCTAACTCCGGTTCTTCCTCGCCCGCTCGAGCCGCTCAGCCAGCGCCGCGGCGCACTGCGCTCGCTGCTGCACTGGACCTCGCAGAGCCGGGTCGCTGATCTTCTCGGCGCCTTCGCGCTCGACGTGCGCCAGCGCACGGCAGGCGCGAGCGTCGGTCTCGAGTTCGAAATCGGTGAGCTTCGGCATGGCGGGAAGAGGGTGCCGGTTGCTCGGGCCGCGAGTAAATCCAGTTCCGCCAATCGCCGAGTACTGTATGCCCACAAATCTGGGCAATCGCACTAGAAATGCGGGGTAGTGCGCCTGTCACAGCACGCTACGATCGTGCTTATGAAATCCGATCCGATCGACTGGCTGATCTCAGCGCTGTGCGACTGCGGGAAGGAGCGCGTGCGCCGCAGGCCGTGCGTCAGGCTAGTGCGGCGATGTTCCAGGCCGCAAGTACGCTGTAACACCAAGTCACGACTCTCCACGCCCTAGGCGCTTTCCTAGCTCTCCGCTCGTCTATCTGAGGATGGGTGGAAGTGGCCGTAACACCGGCGCCCAATCCGCCGTTGCTCCGGGTTGTGCTTGGCCGAGGTTCGCCAAATAGTCATGCAGCACCTGACGGACCCACACCAGGCTCACGCCATATTTAGGTCCGAGCTCTTTTAGCACCCGTGGAGCACTGTATTCCGGGTGGCGCTTCCATATCGCGCCGACGCGGATTCGTGCGGGAGTGTAACTATCAATGCGCCAGTGTATTTTCTGGAACACAGGACTGCGCTCCGCAGCTTCCCTCCGGTATACGCGCAATAGATCGCGCACCAGATTCACGCACGGAGGCCGCTCGCCCCCCGCTGCGGCTATGGTTTGCTTCACTGTGAATTCGGGATGTCGCGCCCCGATCGCGTGAACCGTGACTCGCACTTCGTCACGCTTGAAGTATGCCAGCGGGTGATATATTCCAATTCGAGCCGCCATTCTCTGCATTTGATGCCCCCTCCAGCGCCCACCGAAGGGTGTTGCAATACTTCGCTCATTGAGCTTTTTGGCCGCCGCAGAGAACGAAATGGACCGCCCCATCGTACCTGGCTGCCGTAACGCCCACTCAATGTGAACGCGGAACAGCTCGGCCCGTTCGGTGGCCGCCCTGTTTGCCGCCGCTCTGCTCAACGCGCAAATTTGTCTGTGCCAAGCCTTCGGCCGCAGTGCCCACCCGGATTTTTTTGGCCTCGCAGCTTTTGCAGCACCGCGGATTTCACACGTTCTGAAATCAACTTCCGCTCCTGCTCTGCGAGGGACGCATATATATGCAGGACGAAGTGATCGCAATCCTTGCCAAGCGCAGCGACTGCGAAATGGATCTTGTGCTCCATGAGCCCTGCGATGAAATGCACATTGCGCGAAAGACGGTCAAGCCTCGACACGATCAGGGTGCCCTTCGCCGACTTGGCCTCTTTGAGCGCTGCCGCAAGTCCCGGTCGTAGCAGAAGCGCATCACTCCCGGCGCCGGTCTGCACATCCTGATGCCAAGACTTGATGGCGAACTTCTCGCGCAGAGCGAAGGCGTCGATCTCCCGACGCTGCGCCGCCAGCCCCAAGCCGCTGCGGCCCTGCTCCTGAGTGCTGACTCTCAAGTATCCGACTGCTGCTTGCATCGCGAGGCCCTCCTGTACAGAGGACGTCACTATGTGCCCTCCGGTGCCATACATGCGACTGCCGCGGTGCGCCTCGGCACCGGATAGCGTGAACATCGATAGACGCACCGCAAATGCGAGCAGCTATTGAGCAGGGAGCACCGCACTGTGTACACATGAAGGGCGAACCGATCGATTGGCTCATCTCCGCATTGTGCGATTGCAGCACCGACCGCATTCTCGTGCCCCGCGGCGGCGCCCGCGAGGGAGATTGATCATTCGTGAAAGCTGGCGTCTTCGACGCGCGGGGCCGGCCGGAGGCGAAATACGCAGGAAGCGATGGCCGTGGCCTTTCAGCTACAAGCCGCCGGATATATACCTACCGAGCTCAGCACGGAGGCCGCTGTCAGTCTCGACCCAGACAGGCAGGGCTTCCGCATCAGCAGCTCCGCCCTGACACTGCGCGATACCGTCCCGAAACTGGATCAGCAGACGTTCGCTAGCTTGGAAGGGCGCCGAGCAGAACTGCCCGGTCTCCAAAGTCCTCGAGGCGGAAATCACGCTGGATGCCAAACGTCCCTGCTGCGACTCGAGCGCTCGATTCCCTTAGCTTGTAATCGAGAAAGGAGTAGGGATTGGATGTCATCGCGTCGTTGCTGCCGTTCGCAACCAATACGGGTTGTGTCACTGATTTCAGATCAGTGCTTCAGCCGAAGCGATGCGGCCAGAGACCGGGGAACGTCCTTCCAGGCCGCGATGAGGCCACGACTGATCAGTGACCTAGTGTTCAAGGCCTGGTCTGGTAAAGTGTCGCACCTCGTCTCTCCGATCGCATGCTGCAACATAGCGCTCAAGCTCAACACGAGTGATGTAGGTTCGAGCGCCGTCCTTTTGCGGGCGAATTGCGCCAACATGGATGCGGTTATAAAGCTGGGCACGGCTCATTCGCAGAATCGATGCGGCCTCGGCGATGTCGAATCGCAAGCTAAATGCGTCGGTAGGTCGAGAGGTTCGGGCTGACACGGCGGAACTCCGATAAAAGTGGGACTCGCAGACGTTAGAAACCTACCGAACCCGGAGATCGAAGTCGCCTGAAGCTGTGTACCGAAACAAGCTGTAACCTGAAATTCCGGGCTATTCCAGGAGTTGGCTAACCAACAACTGCAGGCCCCTCAAGTCCACGTCCCGTTTGGCTCGCAAGCTCGACGTGGAGGCTGATTGAATCAGACTCAGCCAAACAGCGGGCCGGTTTTCCCACCGCGGGCGAACTTCCTTAAAGAATCGATCAGTCAGTCGATCGACTTCATTCAGGCTCAGGTTGCTTAAGCTCTGCAATACGCTTGGGTGAGCACCAAAGAACGAAGCCTCTGCGCCGAAGAGCTCGGTGGCATGCCTCAGAAAGAGAACGGCGGCCCGACCCATCTGGATTGCCGGGGTTTTGGGGAATGCCGCTTGAGCGGACAGGGGAGCGCTGGTCGGATGCTTCAGCGCAGCGCGCCACCAGGCGTGATCTGTAAATCGGATGTCCACGAGTAGATAGAACTGCTGTGCGAGGCGGCCGCGAGCTTCCAAGGAAAGTCTCCGGAGCGGACCCTGAAATTGCCGTGCCAGCCGCAGCTCAGGCGTCTCGGCGGCTGCTGCCGTGACCAACAAATCTACGCATTGGCGGTTCAATTCGAAGACCGGCTTCTTCAAGGCATCGCGGTCACCCGCTCTTGCCGTGTCGGAAAATGGCGTCCACTGGTCGGGACGGTCGCCGTTCATGTTGTAATTTAATAAACAAAAGATGTACGATAACTACCATACATAGAAGAACATCGCAAACCCAAGAATCGGTCTTCTTACTGGGCATACACCATGAGCGCATCGCTGAAGTCGGCACTTAGAACGGCCGTTCTGCGAATTCTTGAGCCTCTCTGCGCATGGATGCTGGACGCTGGGATGGGTGTGGGCGACCTTCATGCGCTAACAAAAATTGCCTTCATCCGCGCCGCACAAAAGCAGATTCGGACCGGTGGTGCGGGCTCTGGTCGTCCAACGGCGTCCAGGCTTGCCGTGGTTACCGGTCTGACGCGAGCCGATGTGGCGAAGATCCTGTCCGAATCTGACCCAGTGCCTTCAAGTGACAGGGGTCGGCAACGCGCCGAGCGGGTGCTGACAGGATGGTGGCACGACTCGGAATTCCATGATCTAGACGGCGCTCCAGCTGTACTCCCGGTGAAGGGGAGGGGACGGTCACTCCTTCGGCTGGTCGAGAAATACAGTGGGGAGGGCGTACTGCTGGCGCCCATCCTGGACGCGCTGCTGAGGGTGAAAGCGGTACGACGCCGATCTGACGGTAAGGTCCAAGCACTGAGCCGCACATACGCAACGGTACGTTGGGACACTGAGGGTGTCCTGGCGATGGGCGAGCAGGTCAAGGAACACCTAGAGACCTTGGTCCATAACCTACGCTCACCCGCCGACGCTCGTTACGTAGGTCACATCGTCAATCGCCGAGTCGACCCGCGCTACATTCCTATGCTGGTTCGCGATATTCGCGAACAGGCGGAGGGATTGATCGAGGCGACCGACCAGACGGTCAATGCCCCGCTGCATACGTTGCGAGGAAAACCGGGCAACACTGGTGCGCTCACTCTCGGGCTGGGCGTCTACGTTATTCAGTCGACAACGTCTGCCGATGAGGATGCCGAGCTGGACGAGTCGAGACCTCCGCCGCCTCGCCGTTTGAGAAAGCGCTAGGGGCAACTATGCGCACCAAGCCTCGCGCAACTGCCCGAAGCCGAACGCGTGGCGGCAAGGTTGACCATTACCGAGAACTCTTGGAAGGCATGGCGGGCATTTTGGTCGACACCGGCCATTCGCCTAGACGTCTGTCACGAGAGTTCTCCGAGATTTGCTCGAGACTCAAGGAGCCGAAACACCCGAGTGATGCCGGTCAGCTCACGTATCTGTGGGATCTTCCGCACGTCGTTGCTCACTGGCATTCAGACCCGCGGTACATTGATTCACGCGGCGCTCCCATGCCTCTTCCACTTCGTGCTCGCGGACCTTCGCTGTCCGATCTCGTGCGACGGGTATTGCCGCGAGAGGATCCAGCAACGGTTGCCAAGTCCCTTGTGAAGCTTCAGGGGGTCAAGCGTCTCGGTGCGTTGTATGTACCGACCGGGCGGTACCTTACCTATCCGGACGTGAGCGCCCGCATTCATGGCTTCACCGCATTGCTTGGAATGATGCGAACGGTGGGCCACAACGTCAGCAAGCGACGCGGCGGGCCGCCGCTGCTCGAGCGGACTGCCCTCAATCCAAGCTTTCCAGCCAACAGAGTCGAAATCTTCAACCGCGAGTTGACGAAGGAGGCCGACCGCTACCTTTGGCATGTGGATGAGAAGATGCGAATCGCCGAGAAGACGCATCGAGGCGGGTCCCGAGTGCGATTGGGTGTTGGGATCTTCACCTTCCAGGAGCCCGCGGATGGAATCCCCTCGAGAATTCGTCGGAGATCTAAGCGGTGAGTGTTCGAAGGGCAGTGCCGCGACGAGGAGCCACACTCGATGCTCGAGCGGCTGAGGCCATCGGTATTTTTGTCCGCATTCTGGCGCGCTGCGGGTGCGAACCGAGTGACATTGCGGACGCTGTCGAAGAGGCCTGTCGAAAGATCCCGCGCGGGCTAGCGGCGAAGGCGCGCGCCGCGCTTCGTGAGATGGACAACGCCTCACATGTCCTGACACTGTGGTTTTCCGATCCCGCATATCTGGATCGTCGCGGGCGTCCGGTCCCCCTTCCTCTCCGAGGTCCCGGTGGATCACTCGAGACTCTCGCTGCACGAGCGGACTTGCATCTCGACGTTCGGGAGCTGCTGCGTTACTTCGCGCGGCGCAAGGTACTGAGGCGCGTGGGTAATCGCTACTTGCCGAAAGACCGGATCCTGAATCTGCGCGGGGCCGGGGGACCGGAAAACTTCCGTCATTTGCGAGGCGTCCTCGGGATGCTGCGCACGCAGGAACACAACGGGCAGCCAAGGCGCCGGGCGGAAGGCTGGTATGAGGTATTCGCCGAAAACCCTCGGTTTCCGGTGAGTGCCCGCAGTGCTTTTGATAAGAGCATGCGTCAATGGGGAAACCGGATGATGCTCCGCGCCGACGCGGAAATGCATCGCTACGAGCGAGGCCGCAAGCGCGGGGAACGGACCGTGCGCATGGGGATCGGAATCTATCGCTTTGAGGAGGGTGGCTCCACCGACTTCCCTCGCTCACGTCGGCGGTTAAGGGCAACCAGAGCCTAGCGCGGCGACCGCAATTTCGGTGACAGCGGGCATGGAACCTTACCTTCATGACTTCAGATTGTTCTGCTTGGCCATCTCTATGCTGCGGCTCGGCGCGAGACCCGCCAGTGTTCGGCATTGGGTCGGATTCAGTCGGCAGCGCATGAGGCAGGTGGCGCGAAGTTACAACGCGAACCGCGGTCCCAACGAGCCGCAACTGGGAACGGGACCTCCGCCAACAGGGCTGAAGAAGCTGCTCAAGGATGCTCAATTGCGCACTGAGCTCACTGCAGCCGCAGCTTTGTGTCAGGTTCTGCGCGTTATCCCGGCCCATGAAGTGGCGCTTGAGCCGGATGGAGGCGCGAAATCGGTGGCCGCCGCGGAGGGGATGTGTCGTGCATTTGTGCTTTACAAAAAGCTCGTGCCTCAGGGGCACCTGAGCCTCGAGCACCTGATGATCCTCGTTACAGCGCTCGCGCGGCGGGATAGCTGGGCCCTGGAGCGGTGCAGTCGCTGCGACTCGTTCGTTCTTGGCGACCCTCTCAGCCTCGAGAATCGCCTGTGCTCGGAGTGCAGAGACATCGCGAAACCGCCCAAGGTGTGGGAACCGGAGCCCGTCATGGAGGTCGCCTCTCTGCAAGACTCGAACCACACCGGGTACCAACACAGCCTATTCTGATCAGTGTCTTGGGAATCAGGCGGAAAGCACTCGCAGCAGCAGTCGACAGGCACCCCGCAGGGCCACCAAACCGACGGCGCACGCTACCAGTCCCAAGACAGGCGCGAGTCGAAAGGGCGCTTCGAGCGCCCACACGGCTGCGGAAACGAGCGCGAGCAGCGCCATTCCGCTGAGCACAAATCCTATGACCGGCGCGCAGATCCCCAAGATCGCGAGCGCCGGAAAGCGCGCAGTGACCCAGATGAAACGACTTAGACGGCTGACAAAAGCCATGGCATTTGCGCATCCAACGGGATGGGATCGACGCACGTGACCCTAAACCGAATGGCTCGCGGATGCACCCCAAAAATTTCAGTCACTTGATCGAAAATCTCCAGGTTCGCGGTGAGCGGGATATTCCGGGTTGATACCGATTCGGAACAGAGGTGAGGTCCGGGAATATCGGGAGGGCACGCTTTTCGGTCCACTGTAGACATCGCGCGCGCTAGCGCTGAGTGGTGCGATAGGCCCGTCGAAACTCTGTAAGAGCCTCACGGGAGAACAAGAATGACTCGCATTCCTCAACTCCTTTCTAAATCGGTCCTGTTCAGCGCGGTTCTCACGCTGCTCTGCATCGCGCCCGATCTGGCGCTGGCGCAGGCGGCTTCCCCCTTCATGACTGGGGCGACTGCGCTGCAGACCAACATCCTCGCGTGGCTGACACCGGTAGCGGTCATTCTGGTGATGGTGCTCGGGGCGATGGCCATGGCGAACCGGATCTCCTGGGGATGGTGCATCGCGGCGATCCTCGGCATCGCGATCTCCTTCGGGTCGACCCAGATCGTGACCTGGGTCCGCGGGATGTTTGGGGTCTAGAGCCTCATGACTGAACCCACCGCAGGCCTTATTGCCGATCCGCTGTTCGTGGGGGCGACCCGGCCGCCCATGCGTTGGGGCGTGACCTATTCGGCACTCCTGGTGAACGGGGTCTTCACCATGGAGATCTTTCTCCTCACCAAGAATCTGCTCACCCTCGCACTGGCGTTGCCGATCCACGGGATCTGCGCGCTGCTATGTGCACGGGATGCGCGTTTCTTTGATCTGGTGCTCCTCTGGGGGCGGACTCGAATCCCGGCGCTGCTCGCGAATGCACGATGGTGGAAGGCGAGCACCTACACGCCTTTGACGCTCGACTTGCCCGACGTGAGCGGGCGGCGCCGGACCCCGGTCGAATGCCAAAGTGTGACGGCTTTCGGAGTGCGACGGCGATGAGCGCACTGCCTCGCTACCGCCAGGCGCGGCGGGAATCCCCGACCGAGCCGCTCGTCCCCTATACGGCCCATGTATCGCCGCACATCGTGAAGACCGCACTCGGGGACTACGTGCAGGTGTTTCGGTTGAGCGGGGCGAGCTTTGAGTGCGCCGATGATGAAACGCTCAACACCTGGCACGAGCGGCTCAACGTCCTGTGGCGCAACGTCGCGAGCCCGCAGGTCGCCCTCTGGACGCACATCATCCGCCGTCGCGAGAGGACCGGCATCGAAGGCGAGGGCGACGCCTTCGCCGGTGCGCTGGAGCGCAAGTACCGCGAGAAACTCGCGCACCAGACGCTCATGGTGAATGAGCTCTTTTTAAGTCTTGTCTATCGTCCCACGGCAGGCCTGGCCACCTCTCTGGCATGCAAGCTCCTAAAGCGTGCGCACACCGGATCGAGCTTCGAGCTCGCCGACGCGCTCGATGCCTGCGAGAAGCTGCGCGAGACGGTGTGCGCCTCGCTCGCGCGATACGAGCCAGAGGTCCTTCGCACCTACGTGAAGGAAGGGAAGACCTACTCCGGGCCACTTAACTTATTTTCCACTCTTATTAATGGGGAGGTGCGGGAGGTCCCGCTCCCACGGGCTCCCATCGCGCAAGTTCTCGCGACCTCACGCGTCTTCTTCGGCACCGAAGCGCTCGAGTACCGCCTGCCCTCCGGGACCCGATCGGGCGCCATGCTCGGAATCAAGGAATACCCGACGCCCACGCACGTGGGGATGTTCGATGGACTCTTGTCTGTTCCGTTTCCCTTTGTGCTCACGCAGTCCTTTGCATTTCTGACCAAGGCTTCCGGCCAGGCGCTACTGCAGCGGCAGTTCAATCGCATGGTGAACGCCGGGGACTTTGCGATCTCGCAGGCCGAGGAGCTCAAAGACGCACTCGATGCGCTCACCAGTAACGAGTTCGTGATGGGGGATCATCACTTCTCGCTCCAGGTGATGGCGGACGATCCGGAAGGGGTGCCGAAGGGTCTCGAATCGTTGCGCGGGGCGGCCGAGGAGGCACAAGCGCGGCGCACCAAGGCGCTGAGCGATCACGTGGCGCTCGCCCGGGCACACCTTGCGGATACGGGCATGACGGTCGCGCGTGAAGATCTGGCGCTCGAAGCCGCGTTCCGGGCACAGCTGCCGGGAAATTTCCCCTTGCGGCCCAGGAAGGCCCCCATCACGTCGCGCAACTTTGCCGCGATGGTGCCGTTTCATAACTACCCGGCAGGACGCGCTAGTGGCAATCACTGGGGCGAGGCGCTCACGGTGCTCGTGACCAGTGCCCGCTCGCCGTTTCATTTCTCGCTCCACGCGAGCGATCCGACCGATCCTGACGGCGGTTCACGCAAAGATACCGGCCACACCCTCATTTGCGGCCCGACGGGCTCTGGAAAAACCGTCTTCATCGGTTTCCTGGTGGCGATGCTCACCCGACAGGGTGCGGCGCAGGTGATCTTCGACAAGGATCAGGGCCTGGAAATCTTGATCCGCGCCCTGGGCGGTGCGTACTGCCCACTCAAGAGCGGCGAGCCCACCGGGTTCAACCCGCTGAAACTCCCGCCGACCCCACTCAATGTGGAGTTCTTAAAGAGCTGGCTGCGCGTGCTGGTACGGCCCGCGACGGGCGCTCTGAGTGTTCGCCAGCAGGCGGATCTGGATCAGGCGTTGCGGGGCACGCTCGCCCTGGAGCTGTCCGCGCGCCGCCTCTCGCGGCTCATGGAGTTCCTGGATGCCACGGATTCTGAAGGCCTCTACGCGCGGCTCGCCCCCTGGTGTGCCGCGGCCCGCGGGGACTACGCCTGGGTGTTCGATAACGAAGAGGACGTCGTGGTCCCCCGACTCTCGGGGCACGCGATCGTGGGCTTTGACGTCACGGATTTTGTGGATCACGAAGTCAGCCGCACGCCGGTCACGCTGTATCTCTTTCATCTCGTGCGTCACCTCCTCGATGGGCGACGGCTCGTGTGCTGGATGGATGAGTTCTGGCGCCTTCTGGCCGATCCCGCGTTTGAGAACTTCGCCAAAGACGGACCCAAGACCTGGCGCAAGCTCAACGGCGTCATGGCGCTCGCCACCCAGAGCGCGAGCGACGTTCTCTCGAGCCCCATCAGTCGCACACTGATCGAGCAGACCCCAACCAAGGTGTTCTTTCCGAACGCGGATGCGAACGCCGAAGACTACATCGCAGGCTTTGGGCTCACCGAACGGGAGTTTCGCCTCATCAAGGAGGAACTCGAGCCCGGTTCCCGCCGGTTTCTCATCAAACAGGGCCATCAGACCGTGGTCTGTGAGCTCGACCTCAAGGGCTTCGAGGCCGAGCTCGCCGTGATCTCGGGAAGACGCAGTGCCGTCAGTCTCATGAACCAGCTGATCGTCTGTTACGGCGCGGAGCCGCACCAGTGGCTGCCTGAGTTCTCCGAGCGGGTCCTGCATTAGAAGGCCCGCTCTTCCTTCACTCGTGAGAGGTGTCGCATGTCTCCCAAATCCGTATTCAGCGTCTTCTTCGTCGGGCTCCTCGCCTTCGGGGCTATGCGTCCGGCGCACGCCCAGTTCGCCGTCATCGATATCGCCTCCATCGTGCAACTGGTGCAGGAGGTGCAGGAACTCGAGCAGCAGGTAGCAACCGCCAAGAGTCAATTGAGCCAGGCCCAGGCCGAATACGCCGCCATGACGGGCAATCGCGGCATGCAGCAGCTCTTAAGCGGCACCGTGCGCAACTACCTGCCGACGGATTGGACGCAGCTGTCGCAGGTTCTGACGGGCTCCTCGGGGAGCTTTCCGGCGCTCGCGAGTGAGATCGGGACCCTCGTGAGTGCCAATGCCATCCTCACGCCCGCACAGGTCGCGTTGCTTTCTCCGATTGAGCAGACCTCCCTCAGCGCCGCCCGCCAATCCCCCGCGCTGCTGCAGGCGATTGCACGGACCGCACTTACCAACAGCAGTGATCGCTTCGCATCGCTCCAGCAGTTGATCGGTGCGATCGGTACCGCGGCGGATCAGAAGGCTTCCTTGGACCTCAACGCCCGAATCGCGGCCGAGGAGGGGATGCTGCAGAACGAGCAAACGAAGTTGCAGGTGCTTTACCAGGTCGCCCAGTCCCAGGAATGGGCCCGACTGCAGCAGGCGCGCGAGCAGGCGATCGCGGATCAGGGATCGCTGCGTCAACTGCCTGCGATGGGGCTGTAAGAGCACACCCATGGGCTTCTTTGCCGAATTTAATACCTGGCTCAATGGGCTCCTCGCCGGTTACATCGGCGATAACACGGCCCGGATCGCCGGCGCGCTGGAGCCGGCGATCGTCACCCTGGGCGTCATCTACGTCATGGTCTGGGGGTATCTACAGCTCACTGGGCAGATCCAAGAACCCTTCATCGGCGGGGTGAAACGCATCATCACGCTCGCCGTCATTCTGGGCTGCGCGTTGGATCTCTGGCTCTACAACAGCCTCATCGTGGATACCTTCTTTAATGCGCCCGCAGAGCTCGGCGCCGTGATCGTCGGCGCCTTTGATCCGGTCGGGATCGTCGATCAGATCATCTTCGAGGGGGGCGATGCCGCCAATCTCCTCCTGCAGAAGGGCGGCATCCTCAATGGGAATTTCGCCTACTACCTGGCCGGGTTCGGGGTCTATCTGATCGTGGGACTGACCGCGATCTACACCATCTTTCTTCTGACCCTGTCGCGCATTGCGCTCTCGGTGCTCCTGGCGCTCGGGCCCCTCTTTATCGCGCTGCTGCTCTTTGATTCGAGCAAGCGCTTCTTCGAGGCCTGGCTCGCGCAGCTGGCGAACTACGCGTTCATCACGGTCCTCACCGTCTTAGTCGCAGCCCTGATGCTGCGCGTGGTGACGGTTTCCGCCCAGCAAGCCGTCAGTGAGGGTGGGGCGATTCAGATCGCGCACGCGGTACGAGTGTGCATGGCTGCAGGCCTCACCTTTCTTGTCATGCGCCAGGTCATGCCCATGGCCGCAGGTTTGGCGAGCGGACTCGCCTTGAGCAGCTTTGGCGTGGTGAGCGCGGCCTTGGCGTGGGGATTCGGAAGCTGGGTGCGCTCGCCCGGACAGTTTGCGCGCGGACTCGCGGACCGCGAGGGGAGTCGCTGGGATCCCTGGAGTCGTCAGCTCGGACACCGCGTGCGCCGGAGCGTTCAGCGTGCGGCCTCCCACCCTTGGCGCGATAACCAGATCAAGAGGAGTGCGTAATCCATGAACCGTAAGACCCTTCTAAGCGCGGCGCTCGTGCTGCTGATGAGTGCCTGCAGCGCGCACCCAAAGCGCGTGGACTGTGAGGCGCATTTGACGCCGATTAATCCGCCAGCGCACCTGACCGGGAGCACGGCACATCCATGAAGCCGGATCCTGAGCTCAAGGGGTATTTCGAGGAGGCGGCCTCCTGGGACGCCGACACCCGCGCGCAGGGACGGCGCACCGTGCGACTGGCCCTCGGGATTGCGGGCGCGGGTTGGTTGGCGGTCTTAGTCCTTGCCGCCGCACTCATGCTCCTCATGCCCCTGAAACGCGTGGAGCCCTTTGTCGTGCGCGTCGATAACGCGACCGGGATCGTGGATGTGGTCCCGGTCTACTCAGGTCAGAGCGGAATGCCCGAAGCCGTGACGCGCTATCTCCTCACGCACTACGTGACGGTGTGCGAACGCTTTAACTTCGCGACCGCCGAGAGCGACTACGAGGAGTGCGGGGCCTTTCATACCGCGCAGCGCAATCAGGCCTGGTATGCGCTCTGGAATCCGACCAATCCCGCCTCCCCCCTAAATACCTACAAGGACGGCTCGAGCGTGCGCGCCCAGGTGACTTCCGTGAGCTTCTTCAAGCGCTCGAGCGGGGTGGGGGATCTGGCCCAGGTGCGCTACGTCAAGGCGAAGCGGGCCGCGGGCAGCGTGAATGAGGAGACGACCCACTGGATCGCGACGTTGCAGTACGCGTATGCAGACCCTTCCACGGATCCCAAGCTGCGGGGCTGGAATCCCCTCGGCTTCAAGATCGTGGACTTCAAACCCGAACCCGAGGTGCTAACGGATGCGCCCTCGGCCGCGCTCGCCACCTCGGCGACGCCACCCAAACCTTAAGGAGCTTCCGCGTGAGAATCTTTTTTTGGATCCTTATGGTCGGCGCTGTCGCGCAAACCCTCGCCGAGAGCGTGCCGTCCCCCGGTCTTAAGGACTTTCGGATCCGGACTACGCCTTACAGCGCCGATGAGGTGTATCGCCTCACCGGGTTTGTCGGCTATCAGACGGATCTCGAATTTGAAGCCGGAGAGACGTTTGTCGGTCTCGGGGCCGGTGACATCGAGGGCATCTCCTTCGTCGCCCAGGACAATCACCTCTTCCTGAAACCCAAAGCCGCCAAGGTCGGCACGAATCTCACGATCGTGACCTCCCGGCACACGTATCAGCTCGACTACTCGGCGACCAGCACCCATCCGGATCCGAGTGAGGAGGTGACGTATGTCCTGCGCTTCACGTACGCGCCGGCGAAGGGCGCAGCGGAGGAGGGTAGCCGCGCGCTCGATGCCGAGAGCCACCGCCCCCGCAACATCGATTACTGGTTCTGCGGGGATCGCTCCCTTCAGCCCACGGCCGCGTCCGATGACGGCCTGCACACGCGACTCACCTTTGCGGCCAAGGCCGAACAACCCGCGATCTTCATCCTGAATGACGATGGCACCGAGTCGCTCCTGAACTTCAGCATGGATGAAGGGGATGTGATCGTGCATCGCGTGGCGCGCCGCTTCATTCTGCGGCGCGGGAATCTCGCCGGTTGCGTCGTGAACAAGGGCTTTGTCGGCACGGGGGAGCGCTCGATGTCCCACACCGTCTCGGATCAGGTCGAGCGCACCGTCCCGGGAGCACGTCCATGAATGCCTTCCCACGCGATCGCTCGAATGAGACCGCTTCGCCCAGCATGGCGGACCCCGCGACGCCCGAAGCCAATGTGGAAGAACCGATCGCGGGCGACCGCGGGATCCCGTCCATCAACCGCGCTAGCTCGCTGCAGTCCCGCATGAGTAGCTTCCTCGCGATTACGCTCATGTCAGTGCTGGGTGTGGGCCTTCTGACCTGGTACTACGCGAAGGCCCTCACGCGTCCGGAACAGGCACAGCACGCCGCGCAAACGGCAGCCAAGAACCGCGCCCAGGGAGAAATGGCGCTCCCGCCCTTGGGTCCCATCGAATCCCCACTCGTTCCCAAAGCGCCGCCGCCGTCGGCACCGCCCGACCCCGCTGCCCTGGAAAGAGCGCTCGGACCGGCGCCGCCTTTGCCCCTCGAGGTGGCGACGCCGATCGGCTTCGCGCCGCAGGGCGCCACCGACGGCGCCGCTCCGAAATCCCCGGGCGAGCTCGCCTTTGAGCGCCGGCTCGCAGGTCCTGCTTTTGCCCGCTCGTCCAAGGAGGAGAGCGGCTCGATGTCGGCGACGTCTCCCTCGCTCGATGTCGCGGCCTTTGCCGGATCGCGAGCGTCCCAAGTCTCGGGCACCGAGGCCGGGGAGGCCGGTTCTTCCCTCAATACGCTGCTGCGACCGACGGTCACGCCCGCAGTGGCGGCCTCGCTCCTGCCGACCCGCCGGTTTCTCCTGGCGAAGGGGGCGTTCATCGATTGCACATTGGAGACGGCGATCGACTCCACCTTGCCGGGCATGACGACCTGCATCACGGCCACTGACACGTACGGTGCCGATGGCACGGTCGTACTGTTGGAGCGGGGAACGAAACTGGTTGGAGAAACGCGCGGACAGGTACAGCAAGGCACTTCCCGGATCTTCGTGCTCTGGAACGAAGCGCGCACGCCAACGGGCGTCGTCGTGCCCTTGAGTTCCCCCGGCACGGATGAGCTCGGTCGCTCGGGGCTCACCGGGGAGGTGAATCGGCACTTTTGGGATCGCTTTGGCGCAGCGATCCTACTTACCGTGATCAATGGCGCGGTCCAAGGCGCCGTCAATTCGCAAAACAGCGGGGGCTCGGTGGTGGTGAGCCCGACGACCTCGACCGATGTCATGACGGAAGTCCTGCGCGGCACCCTCAATATTCCGCCCACCATCACCAAGGCCCAGGGCGATCGCATCCAGGTGTTCGTGGCGCGCGATGTGGATTTCCGGCCCGTCTATGCGCTGCGGATGGTGAATGCGGCGGCGTCCTCCGAGGGGAGCCCATGAACGCGGTTCCTGCGGAAAGCACATCGGCGTCGGCGCTCGAGCTCAACTTACGTGCGTTGCGGCCGATCCTGAGCGATCCGGAGGTTACGGAGCTCTGCATCAACCGACCCAGGGAAGCCTTCATCGAGACGCGACGCGGCTGGGAGGCCCGACCCTTACCGTTTGCTGACTATGACTGGTGCCGGCGCCTCGCGAAGCTCATCGCGAACTCGACCCGGCAGCGGATCGATGAGTCGACGCCGCTCCTGTCGGCCTCCCTGCCGACCGGCGAGCGCGCGCAGATCGTCTTGCCGCCGGCCACCACCGGCGGCACGGTGGCGATCACGCTTCGCCGGCCGAGCCGGGAAGTCTGGTCGATTGGCGAACTCGCACAGCGGGGCATCTTTCGCAGCACCCGCCGCTCGAGCGCGGCGCTGGATGACACGGAACGGGAGCTCCTCAGGCTTCTTGCCGCGCACGAGTACGAGTCGTTCATGCATCTTGCGGTGGTCTCGCGTAAGAACATCCTGGTCTCCGGTCCCACCGGTTCCGGAAAAACCACGTGGACGAAGGCCCTGATACGCGAAATCCCGGCCGCGGAGCGCCTCGTCACCATTGAAGATGCGCAGGAATTGGTCCTCGACACGCATCCCAATCACGTTCGGCTCTTTTACTCGAAGGACGATCAGGGGCTCTCGCGCGTGACGCCGAAACAGCTTCTCGAATCGTGTCTGCGGATGAAGCCGGATCGCATCCTCCTCGCAGAATTGCGTGCGGAGGAAGCCTTTGACTACCTGCGGAACGTCAACTCCGGGCACCCGGGCTCGATCACGAGCATCCACGCCGGCAGCTGCGAGCTCGCCTTCGAGCAGCTGGTCCTCCTCGTGAAGCAGAGCTCTGGCGGGCGCGAGCTCGCGCGGACGGATATCAAGAGTCTTCTGTACCTCCTGGTCGATGTCGTCATCCAGTTTGGCGTCGAACGACACGAGCGCTTCATCAAGGAAATCTGGTATGAACCCGAACGCCGGCGTCGCGGCCTGGCAGAGGCCGGCTAGCACCACGCCGGGGAAGATTCTTAAGCCGCTGCTCGCGGGCGCGGCGGCGCTCCTGGCCGGTGCCTATCTATCCGGCTTCTTCTTTCTATGGTCGATGCACGCGGACCCACGACGGGCCACACCGCTCACCGTCCCTCAGTACGGTTTCTACTACGGTGACCGACCCGCGATTCAACGGCGGTTATGGGGGTCTACGGCCTTCGCGTTCGCCCTCATCGTCTTAAGTTTCGGCGCTTACGTCCTGCCGCGGCGTCGGGCGTTGCACGGGGGTGCGCGCTTTGCGAATCGCGCGGAGATCGCCGCGGCGGGTTTGCTCGGGCGCGAGGGCATTATTTTAGGTAAGCGCGGGCGCCGATGTCTCATGCTCGCCGGTCAGCAAGGCGTCGCGCTCGCCGCACCGCCGCGAGCGGGCAAGGGTACCGGCATCGTCGTGCCCAATGCCTTGAACTGGCCCGGCTCCTTGGTCTGCGTCGATATCAAGCGCGAGAACTGGACCATTACCGCAGGCTTTCGTCAGCGCGCAGGACAAGCGTGCTATCTCTTTGATCCCTTCGCCGAGGACGGACGCACCGCGCGCTGGAATCCCTTCTCTTACGTGTCGCGCGATCCGCTGCGGCGCCTGAATGATCTGCAGAGGATCGCCGAGATGCTCTTTCCGGATCCTGCGACCGGGGATCCGTTCTGGACGGCCTCCGCCCGCTCTCTTTTTTTAGGGATCGCGCTTTATCTCTTCGAAACCCCGTCCCTCCCAGCGACGATCGGGGAGGTCCTGCGCCAGGGGATGGCGAGTGACGATGAGGGGTTCGGCCAGCACTGGAAGCGCCTCATCGAGGGACGCAACCGCAACACGCGCCCGCTCTCATCGCAATGCGTCCGGGCGCTCTATGACGTGATTGATCTGGCTCCGGTGACCGCGAGTTCCATTCGCAAGACTTTCACCAGCCGCCTGGATCTGTGGCTGAACCCGATTCTCGATGCCGCAACGTCCGAGAGTGATTTTGATCTTCGCGAGCTGCGCCAGAAACCCATGTCGATCTATGTCGGGGTGAATCCCGATGACCTGCATCGCTTGCGACCGGTCCTCAATCTCTTCTTCCAGCAGGCAATCGGCCTTCAAACCCGTGCGCTTCCGGAACGAGACCCGCGGCTCAAGTACCAGGTGATGATGCTCTTGGATGAGTTCACCGCTCTCGGGCGCATTCCGATCATTGCGGAGGCGATCAGCTACTTGCCCGGGTACAACGTGCGGGTGGTCCTCGTCATCCAAACCCCCGCGCAGCTGCGCGAGGTGTACGGCATCCACAACGCCGAGACGATGCTCAAGAGTCTCGCGGCGCGGATTGTGTTTGCGCCGAAGGACTTTTCGGATGCGCGGGAAATCTCCGACGAGCTGGGCTTCACTACCGTTCCGGCGCGCACGGTCTCCAAGCCCCTCAATACGTCGTTCGAGCGCCGGGGAGGGCGCTCGCGCAGCGAAAGCGTCAGTGAGCAACGCCGCGCGCTCCTCCTGCCCCAGGAAGTGAAGGAGCTGGGAGCGGAAGAGGCGATCGTTTTCTACGAGGGGCTGCGTCCCATTCGGTGCCGCAAGATCCGCTACTTCGCGGACAAGCGTTTTCGGCGGCGTCTGCTGCCGGCGCCGCTTCATCCCACCCCGAATCGTCGCCGGCCGCCGGTTGTTTCGAAACCCTCGCCGGCAGAGCTCACACCGTCCGATGCGGTCCCGCCGAGCGCCCGCGTGGTGTCGGCGCCGCCGAAGGAGGAAATCGTGATCCGGGACGGAACGCTGGCGGATGTGGAGCGGATCGATTCCCTCACCCGCGAGGACTTCGCCGTCGACCTGAGCAAGGTCGAATTCCCGACTCACGACGGTCCACCCTCCGATGACGAGTTGCATGTCGCGGCGAGAAATCTTGTGGACTCGATCAAGGCCGAAGGGAGCGTAAACCGTGGCCGCTGAGGTTGAGAGCACTGCGACCCGCGGACGAGACGACAGCGCCTTCTCCGAGGGCGCGAAAACGTCGAGAGAGCCACGTAAACCCGCGCCCGCGAGGCAGGCGGTTCGTGAGACGCCGCCCAATGCGATTCAGGCGAGCCGGCGTCGGCGCAAAGACCGGACCGGCGCCACGCCGGAAGCGGCAGCGGCCGAGACACCGCCGGCGGCCGCTTCGACAGCAAAGTCCGCGAACCTGCGCCGGGCGGATTCCGATCCCTGGACTGTGCCGCAATCCGTGCGCGATCGGTTCGTGCAGGAGGGCCACCGGTTTTACTTCCCCGACGGGGCACCGGCGTTCAAGGATCTGGGACGCAAGCTCACCACCGCGAGTGAAAATACCCAACTCGTCCATAGCCTGATTGAGATTGCCCAGTCCCGAGGCTGGACCGAGGTGACGGTGACCGGGACGGACCGGTTCCGCCAAGAAGCCTGGCGCCAGGCGCGCTTGGCCGGCCTCTCCGTGCGCGGCTACCGGCCGGGCGAGGAAGAGCGTGCGCAGGTGATCCGCGCGCTAGGCCGAAACCTCCCTCAGCCTACCGAACGGGTGGACTCCGTTTCCGTCGAGGGTGTGTCCGCTGCGCCGGCTGCCGCGCCCCCAACTCCCGGAGGGCCGGCCCCGACCCCTCCAGCCGAGCGCATCGCCGGGCGATTGCTGGATTTTGGGAAGGATTCCTATCGCCACGATCCGGATCAGCAGCCCTCGTACTTCGTGCGACTCCAGACGCGTGAGGGCGTGCGCGAGATCTGGGGTAAGGACATCGAGCGCGCGGTGGCGAAGTCGCTCACCCAGCCGAAGTTCGGAGACGAAGTAATTCTGCAGCGCACGGGGCGGGACGCCGTGACCGTCCGTCGCCAGGCCCGTGACGAGTCCGGGCAGCCAACGGAGCGGCCTGTCGACACCTTCCGCAATCGCTGGGTGATTGAGAAGCAGGAATTCTTCGAGCAGCGCGCTGGAGCCGCTCAGGTGGTCCGCAATGCCGCGATCGATGCGAGGCAGGCCACACGGCAGCATCCCGAACTCGCCGGCACCTATCTCGCCCTAAAGGCCGCGGAGCTCGCCTCGGAAGCTTTACGAGATCCGCAGGATCGACGGCGGTTCGTCGCCCAGGTTCGAGGCGCGCTGGCTGAGGACATCGAGCGCGGTGAACCGCTGCAGCCAGTACGCCTACGGCAGCGCGCGGAGCGCAAGCTCGTGGAAGAACGGGAAAGAGTTCGCTGAATGGCTGAGTGCCATGCATCCTGAAGAAGGCAATTTGCGGCGAAGTTTCTCGGACGACGAGCGGTTGTCGCCGGTCCGCTGTTGACCTAGGCCGTGTGAGAAGAGGTGGGGCGCAGCGGCAGTGAAGCGGATTTTGAGCGGCAAACGGCCTATGCCCGGATGGCCTGCATGAGCGGCACGACCCCAAAGATCTGCATCGCGCGCTTCAGGTTGTAGGCCAGCCGCGCGGTAGCGCCGACGGTAGCAAGCGTCTACCCGCTTCTTCTTGGGCCGCGGCGCGTCTCTTCCTCGATCAGTTCGTCCACGGCCGCTTTCGCAAGTAGGTCCACGAGCCCGCTCAAGGCTCTCTCGCGCCGCTCCTCCGCCTCCCGGTCCCGCTCGTAGTGCAGCGTCCGCTCGAATGCCACGTCGGGGTACTTCTCGCGGAGCCGTACCCTGAGTTCATCCAGGTTCTTCGCTTCCCACGTTTCTGCGCCGTCCTTCAGCTGCAACACTTCCTCGTTCGGTATCGGCGGCTCGTTCTTCTTACGCCTTGCGAGACATATCTTCATCACCGCCGTGAGCGGGAGCGTGCGCACGGAGCCGGTCGCCAGCTCGCGAATCTCGACCCAGTAACGAAAGATCTGCTTTTCGTTCATGCCCACAACTGACCCCCGGTGCCCGCGGCCGGGGTGCCCTATGGTTGTTTACGCGCCAAATTGCACAGATATTGCTTTGCAAGATCGAGCGGGCTGCCGGGCTCGCCCTGCACGGGAGACCATTCGAAGGTGGTCCAGCCTGACCGGACAGAGCCGTCCTCGAAACTGAAGAGGTCAGCGCCAGGCGTGCGCATCTCGTTGCTCGCGCAACGAAACTCCCACATCGAGCTCTCCTCAGCCACGTACTTGATCCCGTCATCCCATCTCTCGGAGTGATGGGGGAAGGTGAGCTTGAACCACGCTCTGCGTCCATCGCCATGAAAGGTGATGCTCGAGGTGTCAACGTAATAGGAACCCCCGCTTCCGGAAGCGATCAGCACCCAGACGGCGGAGGCCTGATCCAGACGGTAAGCAATCCCCTGCAGCTCCCACGGACCCACGTACTTGCTCCGGCACTCATACCGTACGCCGGCGCCTGGCCAGCCTAAAAGCGCTGCCAACGCCTGACACTCCAACAGGGAATGGAACGGAGTGGAGGGTGTTTCGGGGATCTGCTGGCAGCTTACGTTGGGCTGGAGACACATAAACAAATCCGCCGGTGAATCGGCGCCCTTCGGGACCTGCCACGGCCGCAGCGGTGGCCTACTCTGCACCATTCCCGCTATTTGTTGCTGTACCAGGGCTACGGTGCCCTTCGTGTTGATGTCCTCCTCGGACAATCCCCATCCATGCAGAGTAGTGCGGATCAAATTCGGATGGCGTTTGAAGATGCACATTTGCTCCAGCATGAACTTGGGCCGACTCAATGAGAGACCGACGAGCGGTCGGGCGAAGGCCTCATAGGCGGCGGGCGTATCCCAGTACGGCGGCGCATTACAGGGTGACCCAATCCCCGGGTCGCTGACCGATGCGAGCTGTTCCCTGGAGTCGGCCGGGAACTCCGTAGCGCCGAAACATCTTGCTTCGATGGTCGCGATGGCATGGCGGGCGGACTGTTGCTTATTGGGATTCGGATCGGACAGCGCTTGCCGCAGTGCCGGTAAGGGGTCAATGCCTCTGAGCCCATTACAAGCCGCCGCTTGTTCCCCCAGATCTCCATCACCCAGCAGCGTTACGAATTTCGGTACGGCGTCTGCGGCTTTTGGGCCAATCTGCCCGACAGTTGAGGCGGCCAGCCCTCGTACGGTCGGATCATCTAGGGCGAGGATGAGCGCCGGCAAGGCAGCGCTGATATCGTTTTTCCCGTGTGGGCTACCATCACGAGACTGCCTTTCGCCACCCAGATCACCCAGTATCGAAATGACAGTAGCCTTCTGGTCCACGTCCGAACCTTGAAGTGAACTTTCAAGCTCTCGTGCTAAGGCGGGGACAGCGGCGCTGCCTAGCGCATGCAACCGATCGCCAATATCGTATCTTCTTGCCTGTTCAGCCGGGCTCCCTTGGCCCATCGCACAGGGCGTGCAACCCAGCTCCCGGGCCCTCGGCAGCTCACGCAACTCCTGTATAAGGGCGTGCACCTCCTCATCCACTCCTTCCGAGGATGGAGAGTCGGCAAGGGCTAATTCGAGGGCAGGGGAGAACACGAGCGCCAACGCTATCAGCACTCTGATCGACACGATCCTGAAACCTGGGAAGGATAGCTCCACCAGCGGCTCCGTCGAACAAACAAGCGGGGCGAGTAGTGCGTCGACGGCCAGGACTTTGCGCATGTCTGGGTCCCCCTGGGAGCCGCAATGCTTCTTACCGCCTCGAACTTCTCCGCCAGCGCCGCGGCGCACTGCGCCCGGCGCAGGCACACGCTAACGATGCCCTAAATGAGCCCGAGTTTGCGCAGAAGATCATCCCACGCGGCAACGACGTCAGATATCAACGGTTGCTCGGTGGTCTGCCCATGGCGCATTGTAATGTAATACACCACGTCAATTCCGCGGTCCTGCCCGAGATGCACAGTCACGTCGTTGCGAGTGACGTACGCGTCCGCCCGGCTCTTTCTGTCATGGTTTAGGTGTTTGCACGCAGTCGCCAGATCGGCAGCCACCATCAGCGCCGGGTAGCCTTGGACCTCGCGCTCGATGAGCTGCTTGTCGATGCCAGAACCCGGATCGTTCTTGATCCAGTCTTTCAGGTGCCAACTATCCTGAAGAAAGTGCTGAAGATCGTCTTGGTATTCGACAGAGCTTCGATACGGCTGATTGAGACGTTCGAAGCCACGCCGCATCCGTTCGTACTGGACTCGCCAATTTGTGAGATGTGGCTCGAACATATTGCAGAATTCTACGCCGAGCGCTTCCTCGCCCTCTCGAACCTTTCGGCCAGTGCCGCCGCGCATTGCGCCAGCTGCTGCACCGGTGCTCGCAGAGCCGGATCGCTGATCTTCTCCGCGCTCTCCCGCTCTACGTGCGCCAGCGCGCGGCAGGCGCGAGCGGCGGTCTCCAGTTCGTAATCGGTCAGCTGCGGAGGCATGGCGCGAATTCTGCCGCCGGTGCTACGGTGCGTCCATGCAGTACCGGCGGGTGCTCGGGACTGGATAGCTGGCGTCAGGCGGCCCGTCAAAGAGACGTTTCGCGTGCCGTTGCCAAGATGTGACGAGTGTCACATCCCCGAATTGCGGACGAGCGTACTAGGCTTGTTCTTCTAAGAACGAAGTAAGACAGAGGGGAGAAATGGATATGCTTTTTCATGGCTCGCGTTCGTACCTAGCCACCGCGCTGGCCTCGCTTGCGATCGCCGCGTTGTCTCCAGCGCTTGCGCAGGCCAGCGAGATTGCCTTCACCTTCACCGGATATGTCGAGGACCCGAATAACCCGTTCTCGAACACACCCTTTGCGGTGAGTTTTGACGTCAACACGCTTGATCCGGCCAACACGCTGACCGACACGTTCGAGGGCGGCTTTCTGCAGACCGTCTCGATCAACGTCTTCGCCACCGACTTCAACGCCACGTTGGGAGGCGTCCCCGTCGCCATCAACGCGCCCGGCGGCTTGACGTTGCTGGGCGTTAATCCGGTGAACACGGGCACCGCCACATTCTTCGGTCCCGCGATCGGGTTCGGCGGTACCGGCTTTAACGTGGAGGACACCCCACACTTCGGGCTCGCCACCGCCAGCCAGGCGGCGATCCAAGGCTCAAGCGACCCGCTGGGGCTGCTGCTGAGCGGCTTTTCCGCCGGCTCGGACGACCCGGGGCTGCTCTTTACGAGCGCGGGGCTGCTTAGCAGCGACGTCATCTTCGTGGGCACTGCGGCCGCGGTGCCGGAGCCGGGAATCTTCGGCTTGCTGCTGTTAGGTTTCTTCGGCCTGATCATCGTCGGCCCCTTGACCAAGCGGCGACGAGCCTGCGCGAACTACAGTGTTCCTCATGAAAACTGCGATCTCAGTTTCCTAAAATTACAAACTCCTAAGGAGAATGAGTCGTGAGAAAGTTACTGCCTCTGATCATCCTATTGTCGGGCGTCGCCCACGCCCAATTCGACACCGTCACCCTCACCGGGGAGACCGCCAACTTTTTCCCCGCCGGTTCCGACTTCCCGCAACCCGGGGTCCCCTCGTTTCCGTTCGCCATTTCCTTCACCATTGACACCCGCAGCGGTACGCAGAGCTACCAGTTCTGCGGCACGTTGGTGTGCGGGTTCAGCGCCGAAAACCTCGCCGTAACGAACGTGTCAGCGGAGATCGGCGGGGTGCCGGAGTTGATGCCGACCGCGTGGGGCGGCTTCGGCTCCGGGCCCGCCAGCGCCATCTTCGCCGGAATCGGCGGAGGAGGCGTCGGGGGAGGTCACTTCGAGTGGGGCTTCGACATCAGCAGCAAAGGTCTCTCCCCCAATCTCAACTCCCTGTTGACCGTGCCACTCGGGTTCGCCAATGATGGAAGCTTCCTGGATGGTTTCGCACTGGGGCCAGTGAATGTCTCGGTCACTAGCGTGCCTGAGCCCGGAACGCTGGGGCTTTTCACATTCGCATTTGTGGGGCTGCTTGTTTTCCATGGCCGTCGACGAGTCCGCACCGAACGCTAAGTGAGTCAAGCGGCGCACCTGTCTCGATGATCGCGCCAGATATGCAAGGTACCGCGATCAGGTTCGCGGACGCGCGGGACTGGATAAGGTTAGGCGTACACTCCTCTCCGAATGCCGCAACAAGCTCCCCTTCGGTTGGTCAAGCGGTGGCAGCGCTACCGGCCGCGGAACGACTACAACAAAGTGCCGCCGGACACCCGTGGTTTCTACGTGCTCTACGACAACGTGCAGCCAAAGGCCGGCCGCGTCAAACAGGCGGACGTCACCTACATCGGCATCTCCGGCTTGGGCAAAGGGGGCGGCATCCGCTCCCGGCTGCGGCGCCACAACCAGCGGAAGCCGGGCTGGACGCACTTCTCGTTCTTCGAGGTCCACGACAACATTACCGGCGACGAGATCCGGGAGCTAGAGGCGTTGCTGCTGCAGATCTTTCAGCATGACTCGCGCGTAGGTCTGTCGAACGTGCAGACCGGCTCGCGCAAGTTCCGCCAGGTGCGGAAGCGCGAGCAGTGGAAGGCGTGAGCAGCGCCCGCAATGCATCACCCACTAGACGGCGCGAAGCTCAAAGTCGTCCGGGCTCAAGAGCACCTCGACGCGTTCAAGCGCGAACTCGGGACGTACCATGATTCGGAACCCGTGGGATGGGTTACCACCTTCGATAAACCCGGCTTTGTGACTGTAACCCCGGCTATCAAGGAGGTGCCCGCGCACCTGAGTTGTATCATCGGAGACTGCGTAACCAACCTCAACGCAGCACTGGACTACGTCGCGTGGCAGATTGGCCTTAAGTTCCGGACGCCCTCCGTGGTTGTCGGGAAAGACATGCTTTATTACTTGGGGGCCCGTGGATTCACTGGGCCTAAGACGGCCACCGACCCCGCGGCCCTTGACCTTCTCCAGAGCATGCAACCGACAGTCGCTGGGTATGAGCGGCTCAAGACCCTCAACGATCTGGTAAACGAAGACAAGCACAGGCTGCCGCTGCTCACGGTTGCAGTGATTAAGCCGCGCCACATCTCCGTGATTACCACTGAGACTCCTCCCTGCACTGTCATCAGCTTTCCTACTCTCCCCGTCTGGAGCACGGCGGGAGGTTTCGTTGCCGACCTCAGCCTCGAGGGCTTGCGTCCCGAAGATGTGAAAGTGGTGAGTGACGGTTCCACCTTTATAACGTTCGAGAACCCGCTGATGCCGCGAGAACCCGCAGAGTTGACGCTCGACAAAATCGTCAAATGCGTGACGGACATCGTCCCAAGATTCGAGCCGCTTTTCGCCTAAGTTCACGGCCCTCACCGGCGCGGCTCGTGCAGCGCGAGGTAACGCGCCCGCGTCGGCACGCGCGGCACGACGCGGTAGCTGAACTCCAGGCGCAGCGCACCGGAAGTCCAACCGGCCGCTGTTGACCCGAAGCCGCCGTAACGGAGTGTCCGCTCTGCGGCAGGGAATGCCCGTCGCAGCTTCATTCGTGGAAGTGACGGGACGCCCGGGAGTGGTCCGGGGACCGCAGCACTTTCGCTATGCCAGTGGCCGACGTTTTTGCCAATCGGTTGCGAGCTGATAAGCATGAGCGAGACGCAGAATCGTTGCTTCATCACCCGATGCGCCCGTGATCTGCATGCCGATCGGCAGGCCAGACTGCGTGAATCCACAAGGAACGGAAATCGTAGGCATCCCCAAAAAGTTGAATGGCCGAGTATTATGAAGCATGCGAACTTCCTTCGGCCGCATCGCAGCGGGATCGGATTGCAGGTCGGCAATTGTGAACGGAGGTACGGGCGTCGTCGGCGTGATCAGTAGATCCACGCCCTCAATACCCCGCGACACAGAGTGGCGAAGATGCTCGAGATAGCGCCGGCCCTGAACGTAGGTTGGAATCGTGACCTTCGCGCCGGCGAGAATTCTTTCAACGGTCGGCTTTTGATACAGCTCCGGGGTGTTGGCGATGTACTCCTGATGGTACGTGTAGGCTTCTGCTTGCAAGATGGCAATACTCGGTTCCATGATCGAGGCATACGTGGCGTTCGTGGCCAGCGGGGCGATGTCGAGTTGTTTGCCGCCGAAGCTCCTTAGGACCGACAGAGCCGACTCCATAGCGGTCTGAATATCGGGATCAAGGCCCTCATAGAAATAGTCACGTGGAAGGCCAACGCGCAACGAAGAGGTCGCGGAACCAATTGTCGCCGCGTAGTTCGGAACACTCGTGTCGAGGCTACTTGTGTCCCGCGGGTCGTAGCCAGCGATGGCTTGGAGCATTAGGGCAGCATCCATGACCGTGCGCGTTATCGGTCCCAGATGGTCCAGAGACCACGACAGGGGAATGACGCCGGCCGTGCTCACGCGCCCGTAGGTCGGCTTGAGTCCCACGACGCCGCAGTAGCTAGCCGGCTCACGGATGGAACCACCAGTATCCGAACCGATCGCGCCGTAACAGAGGTGGGCCGCGACAGCGGCCGCGGACCCTCCAGAGGAACCGCCTGAACAATGCGCGTAGTTCCAGGGATTGCGAACTGGACCGAAGTAGCTGATCGCCGAGCTGCCGCCGTAAGCGAACTCGTGCATATTTAGCTTGCCGAGAACCACTGCCCCGGCTGTCTTGAGGCGCCGCACGACCTCGGCATCCTCTGTAGGAATACGATCCTTGAACAATCCGCTTCCTGCGGTCGTACGCACTCCAGCCGTATCGACCAGATCCTTAAGCGCAATCGGGATGCCATGGAGCGTACCTCGCCAGCGGCCCTGATGGATTTCCGCCTCGGCCTGCCGGGCTTCTGCCAGCGCGGATTCGGCCGTGACAGTAATAAAAGCGTTCAGCTCCGGATTGACCCGCTCAATTCGAGTGAGACAGGCTCGGGTCAACTCGACCGGCGATACCTTTTTCGCTCTGACTAGGGCGGAAGCGCTTTCGATGCTCAGAAACGCGAGTGCCTGCGGCGGCGTTGCGAATTGCTGGCCCACACCCGAAGGTGAGACTTCCCTTGCAAGGGCTTCAGGTCCCACGATTGCGCTCGCTACCGCGGCCAACGACGCGTCTAGGAATGTTCTCCGTGAGAGGACTGCTCCGCCTCCGGGCACCGCATTAACTGGCGACGCCCTTGCCAGGGGACCGCACGAGTTGGTCATTGGCATGCCCCTTTTTTTGTGGACCTGCAATCCGCAGTGGGGGTAGGGTAGCAGCGCCAGGGGAAGCGTTCACCGCGGGACGACGTCAAACTGCGAATGTCCCCTAATGAGTGGGCAATTCGGACGTACCAATGACCGGGTTTGGCCGACAGCCGCCTGTCCTTACCCATTGGCCCCGGTCTATGTGTTACGACCGCTCCTGACCCTGATCCGCCGTTGATGACCAACCGCTTCCGGGCAGTGATTGTGGCATTGCGAAATGGCTACTCGGGCAGCCCCACTCTGCGCAGCCAGGCGCGGTAGCGTGGATCGCTTTTGTACCGGTTGAAGGCAGGATCGCCTTTAGCGAAGGCGGGGATAAATCCGTCCTTTGCGTCGGCAGCGCGATTCAGCCACTGAAGAGCCGCATCCAACTCTCGCCTGTTCGCATGAGCCTGCGCGATGAGATAGGGATCAGTGGCAGCCATAGTGGTCTCGAGCTGCCGCATGGCCGCGTCCGAGTCTTTTGTGCGCGCCATGGCATAGTACACGGCAGCGAGCCCGGCCAGTTTCGCATCCGTAAAATCCGAGGGAATCTGCTTGAACGCGTCCAATGCAACGGAAAATTCTCCGCGTATCAGTGCTGCGTGACCCAAGTACATTCCGGCTAGATCCGCCGTCGGACTGATCGCAAGGGCACGCCGCGCTTGTTCCTCCGCCTCGTTTGGATGCCCGGCTCTGAGCAAACAATTCGCATAACCGCTATGTCTCCCGGCGTTTAGGGGGTCCTGCTCCAGTGCGGCTCGTTTATGTTCCAACCCAGCCTCCCACCGCCCTAAGGTACATTCCAGAGCTGATGCGAAGTACTGAGTGTCTGAATCGTCAGGGGCGATCTGAATGGCCTTATCTATTTCCGCCTGTGCCGCGGGGAAGTTTAGATCTTGCGCCGAATAAATTGCCGACCGCATGCCGTACAACGAGGCAGCGTCAGGGTTTTGCTTAAAGGCTGCTTCAATCGCCGCTCGCGCTCGCGCGGCTACTTCCTCGGTCGCTGAGCGAGCGGTATCCGTCCCTCCTTCGCCGCTCGTAACGTAAAAAGTCAGAACTGAGGCCAAACCCAGAGTTGCCTCAGCGAAAGTAGGTGTAATTCTCAGCGCCTGCTCGTAGTAGCGAATCGATTCTCGCGTGCCCTGAGCATCTAAGCGATCTCGTGCCGCTCGGGCCTTAAGGTAAAGATCATAAGCAGCCGGATTGATGGCGGCTTCCCGCACGACAGGATCTGCCGCTCCCACGGCAACCTGAATGGCGCGGACCAATCCGGCTGCTATGTCGTCTTGGACTCTTATTACATCTCCGATTGGTCTGTCATAGGAATCAGACCAGCGGTGCGCGCCGTCGCGCGTGGCAATCAACTGCGCGGTAACTCGGATCCGATCCTGAGAGCGGCGAACGCTTCCTTCCAAAACGTATGCCGCGCCGAGTGATTTTCCGACCTCCCGCAGATCGACATTCTTTCCCTTAAACTGAAAGGACGAGGTGCGACCAATGACGCGAAGGCCGGGGATCTTTGCAAGCAGGTCAAGAATCTCCTCGGCCATTCCGTCGGCGAAGTACTCCTGATCCTTCTTCTCACTCATGTCGACGAACGGTAGGACAGCGACGGACTTTTCGGGAATTGCCGGTGCCGCAGTGACCGGCACCGGTGCTGACGCGACCGGCGCTGTTGCGGGCCTTGCCGCAGTTCGATGGGTGGATAGCCATAGGCGGTCCGCCGCGAATCCCACGATGACCAAGCTGACGACGGACGCGACGACAAGCGCCATCCGCTTGCGCGACCGTGCGAACACGGCCGGTGCGGGAGCATGCACCATGGGGACGCCTGTCGGCGTCACGGTGGGGGCTTGTATGGCTATCTGTACAGCAGAAACGAGCTTGGGGAGCGCACGGACCGTGTCGCCAGAGCTCGCATCCAGCCACTGCGAGGTATTGAGGAAGTACTCAAGGCCCGCGGGTAAAGGTGCCTTATCGATGCGCAGCGATATGACCGCATGCCGCTTTGAAGCTGCGCGTTCCACCTCCCTGAGCACGTGAGGGGAGGTAGCAGCGTTCTGCGACAGTATCAGTACGATCGCCTTGGCGGCGTCGATGGCGTGAACGATCTCATCGCCGTAGAACGCGCCGGGGGTCACATCCCTCGGCGCGATCCAGCACGTCACGCCTGCCTTTTCCAGAGCCTCGCAGGCGGTTTCGGCAGTGGCACTATCCGGCGATGCGTAGCTGATGAAGACACTGGGCGTGCTACCGCTAGCCTTTTCATCGCCGCCGCCCTCGGCCATTTCTTGCGCCCCCTTTCGCACCATCGTCGCGGATGCCTAGCGGGTTCGCAACCGGGCACGGATGGGCGGTGCGAAATGACCGCTATCGGGTGGCCAATCCGCTTCGACGACCGGAACCGGTCATCTACGATCTGCTAGAGGTCCCGCCGCACCTGTCTGGCGGACTTATCAAGTCGCAGGCCGAGGAATGCGGAGTGCCTCAGGCGGTTTTCGGCCGTCCATTCCACGAATCTGATCTGCGCCACAAGCTGCGGCTTTGTCCAGCGCATCTCGCGCATCTGATCAGCCGTGATGCCTCCGCCCCAGCGCCCGACATCAGTGTCCGGAAGATTGGCAAATGGACAGTCTTGAATCCGCAGTGGTTTCAGCTTGCCGAGAACCTCTCGGCGAACGTGCCGGATTAGGCCCGCTCGCACCTTTCCGGCGAAGCGTAGCTCCTTGCCCTCATAGAATCCGACCAGCAACGCATCCAGACCGTTCGCGCCATCGGGCCGATAGCCGCCGATCACGAACTCCTGTTGCCGTTCGAGCTTCAATTTCACCCAGTCGTTGGAACGCTCTCCGGGCTGATAAGTGGAGTCCCTGCGCTTGGCGATCACACCCTCGACACCCGCGGCTCGAAGAGCCTTCACAATATCGGCAGCGCTGCCCGGGAGTTCCTGCGACAAACGCAGCACCGCATCGGTGCTCACGAGCGCGGGCAACCGCGCCCTCCGGACTCGCAGGGGCTCGCGCGTCAAGTCCTGCCCGTCCGCATAGACCACGTCAAAGGCGTAAAACACGATCTGGTGCTTTTGATGCGAGCTTCGATGCTGCAGGGCCTGGAACGACGGCCGCCCGTCCTCGCCGAGCGCGACGAGCTCCCCGTCGAGCACGATCTGCTTGATCTGCTGGCACCGCCCCGCGGCAGCTATGCCGGGGTACATCGCGGTCAGGTCCTTGTCGTTGCGGGAGCGGATTTGAATGTTCTCCCCGTCCTTGATCAGTAACGCCCGATAGCCGTCCCATTTCAGCTCGTAGAGCCACTCGTCCCCCTCGGGCAACTTCTTGACGGGAAGCGCCGCCATGGGTGTGACGAATGCCGGGGCCTTTCGCGGCTTTCGGGTCAATGGCTTTTCGTCCGCGGACGCCCCGATCGAATCCTCTCGATCTGTCGACCCTGCCGCCTGATCGTCTCGTGCAGCTCCTCGTAGTCGCCGTGCTCGATCAGGTAGGCCAGGACCTTTATGACTCCTCGGGCGCCGCTGTAGAAAGCCAATTGAGTGCTAGCCATATCACGCTTGCTCAAGTCTCGCGTGACAGCCGTTCGTTTATAGATGGTCCAAAGGCGGCGCAGCGACAGGGTGGTGGCCATAAGGGGAGCTTACCCTTGCCGGATCCGGGTGCGCATCCAGTAGTCCGACTCGGTGGTTACTGGATTTACCCGCCTCGAGGATGCTGGCTACGCTTCGCCCATGGGGAGAACGACCGGGCAATGGTGCTGTCGCATCTGCAGTTTTGATCGGTGGCACATCGTGACCGTCAAACGCAAGAACGGGGCGCTCTACACGACCGCCTTCTACGCCTGTTCGCGTTGCTCAGTTAGCGCGTTCGGAGATGCGGCGCCGAATGTCGAGATGCCGACCGTTATTTCCCTGCCAGCCCGCCGGAAGTAGCGGGAAGAGCGGAGTTTCTGGAAGGGATAATCTGACGAAGAAAGTCATCCGGAGATAGAAACCCGTCTCATATCAGCATCGATCCGAGAAAGACTACTCGTCACGCGCCCTAAAAGGTCATCCGTAGTGCCCTCGGCCGCATAGTTTTGTTGCATGCCCTCGTCGTCCGCGGCTTGCAATTGCTGCAGCTGATCTTTCCATTGCAATAGGACCGCGCGCTTCTGTTCCGTCGTCAGCTCACTCGATTCGGTCAACGCCTCGGGTGTGGCGAAGGTACTCGCGGGATTCTTCATCGCTCGATCAATGTCCATCGCAACCTACGACTGCGTCTTGGCAACTCTGGGCGCATGAGTCGCAGAAGAGCATGCCGTGGAGTTTCCATCGCGGTCAACACCCGCGCACCCCGGGATTATTCTGAAGTCACGGAGTTCGAAACGTTCGAATTGCGGGAGGTGTGAGAGGAGGGGGCGGGCTTGCGGTGCCCTCGCAGGGTACCACGCCGTTCTCGCCGTCAATGACGTGCTCGAAGACTGGCGCGCCGCCTCACGGCGGTCTTCGATCATTGACCGCTGCGCTGCGGCGTGAGGCGCGGGCACCGGGCAATCCCGCCCGTTGCACTTAAGGCCCGCCGCCATGACTACGCTGTACATCCGGAGCGAACTTGGATTCCGCATCGCCGAGCCTGGTGAAATTTTCGACCGTGCGCGCGCACTGATATCGCAGCGCTATCGAGCAGGATCACCCGTTCTAAGCTCCCCTTCGCTAACTCGCGAGTACCTGCGACTCCACCTGGGTCCGAGCGATTTCGAGCAGTTTGGCGTTCTGCACCTCGATAGTCGTCATCGGTTGATATGCGCCGAGATCCTCTTTCGCGGGACGCTTGCGAATGCCTCCGTCTATCCCCGCGAGGTCGTGAAGGCAGCGCTTTCACACAATGCAGCGGCGGCGGTGTTCTTTCATAATCATCCGAGCGGCATCGCTGAGCCCAGCCACGCGGACGAAATCATCACCGCTCGCCTCAGGGAGGCGCTCGCCTTGATTGATGTGCGGGTTCTCGATCACCTGATAATCGCGGAATCGATCTACTCCTTCGCGGAGCATGGACTTTTGTAGGCGGTTCGGCGGCCGCCGCTCCGAGGTGGCCGCCTTCTCTTTTGCGCAGTCTTCAGCACAGGGGGCTGCCGTCCGGAACTGCCCGATCGATGGTTGCGAGGATGATGGCGCCATCCTCGCGGGCAAATCCCGTCACTAGAACCTCGGACTTGAATCCGGCGACGCGCTTCGGGAGAAGACCCGTGGCGCAGATCACCTGTCGTCCCATGAGTGTCTCGGTGGTGTAGAGAGCCGTAAGTTGCGCGCTCGATTGCTTGAGTCCATAGGGCCCGAAGTCAATCCAGAGTTTGAAGGCGGGCTTTCTGGCCTCTGCAAAGATCTCGACCTGACGGATCGTCCCGGCTCGGAGAGCGACTCGCTCAAAGTCTGCCCAAGTAGCCGCCTCGGTTGACCCAGTCATTCTTTTCTTTAGCTCCGGAAGCAAAACGGGGAGGTCTACGTTCCCGCTGCCTGCGCCGGCAAGCGTATCACGCCGGTCTCGCCGTCAATGACGCGCTCGAGAACTCGCGCGCCGACTGAGGTCGGTCTTCGATCATTGACGGCTGCGCTGCGGCGTGACCCGCGAGAGGCGCAGGCAGCGTCGCCTGCATTCCTCGCAGGAGCCTGCCATGAAGAGCACGATCGGACGACCGCGCAAGCTGACCCATGAGCAGATCGCGTACGTGCTGATGTGGCACGAGCGCTTCATCGCATGGCGGACACTGCGGCGGGGATTGAAATCTCAGCGCCAGCTTGCCCGAGAGTTGGGCGTGTCCCAGAGCACAATCAGTTATATCGCGGGCTCCGGGGGCCGCTACAAGCGCAACCCGCCGGAATAGGATCCTCGGTGGGTGGCTGCAGTGCCTATCCGGAGCCACCCGTGTGTCGTTTCTTTTCCCAGTCAAGATATTCGGTGGCCCGTGACTGCCAAGTATCCCGAAGTCCTCGAAGCCATCGCATGGAGTTGATGTACTTACTCTGCTCGCTAGGGGAAGGGGCGAGAAGCTTTAGCCACTCGAGGCGTTCAAGGATTTCATTTAGATTCTTGGCAAGCCCCGGAAGCGACGGTGCAGCATGAGGTACGACCGCGAACCCCTCGTGAGCGTGACTGCCTTTGAACATCACGTCCGCCCGCTGCAAGTAGGCTTTCCACTCGAGCTCTTTCCCGATGTGGGCGAAGCCGTCGATGCCCTGCAGGGAGGTCGTGCACGTCTTTGAAAAATCCACATCGGCGGCCTGTCGCAAGGCCGAAGGGGTCAACAGCATCCCTACCCAGTCCTGACGTTGCTCGTAGTCGTAAGCCTCAACGATCGGGCTGCCCGCCAGAAAGGCAGAGGATCTAATCTGGGACCTTGCGAACTTTCCATAAGCAATTGCACCACGCATTGCGATGTTCTCACAGAGCAGCGTCCCCATGAGGGCAGAGCAAACGACCACCAATCCATGAAGATCGGCAGATGTCTCCCCCGCCCTGGTCAAGACAATGCTGTCGGAGAAAACGATGGTCTCTACGTTCGCATCTGCGAGCACGCGCTGAATCGTCTGTAGGTACTTGATGATGACGGAATTGTCCCGATCCGCCGCAACGATCCCCCTAAATCCAAGGACGTCTAAAAGCGCGACGTAGCCGTTCGTCGTCTGGAGCAGCGTGGGGGCGTAACCGACAGCCTCAAATTGGCCGGGCTCGGGGGTCAATTTGTAGCTTAGGTTTGGTGCGGGTTTCGGCACGTCATCGGGCATGGAAGTTCGCTTGTGATCGGAGGAGCTTGCTGTGTCTGCAGGGTATCACGCGGTTCTCCATGTTCTGACTCCGGACACCTTGCAGAATCTCGTTCGGCCGGTTCGGACCCTCCGCTCGTTGCCTGAACTCGGAGCTCGGGGGATTTTGCCTTGGCCAGGGCAGCCTACGGTGGAGAAAGGGAAGGGGACGCCTCGGCCGTCATTTCCGTCATTTGGTGCCCACGACCGAGTGCTGATCGGTTGGCTGTTCGTAGCGGAGCGCTCAGCGGAAACCCCGCAGGCGCCCCGGCGGCGGATGTCGAGAATCTCGCGTTAGGGGCCGTTTTGGAACACATGCAGGATAGCCTCGCGGCTGCTCTTGTTAAACACTCTCGGATCATGGCTGCGCCTCCCTTTGTGGCTGCACGGGTGACACCGGAGATGAAGACGCTCCTGCGGGTGCTTGCCGAGCGTGAGCAGATCACCGAGTCCGCGCTCGTCAGGCAGCTTCTCCAGGTCATGCTCCGCAGGTCCGCTGCAGAGGGATTTCCGAAGCTCGAGGCTTTGGAGAAGGTCAATCGGGATGCTCGGCTGAGCGTCCGGCTGGCGCCTGAAGATCGGATCCTGTTGAGCGGCAGGGCGACGGCGCGCGGTATGCCGTCGGCCACCTACGTCTCGGTTCTCGTCCGCTCGCATCTTCGGAACCTGACACCCCTCCCCAAGGAGGAACTCTACGTACTGAAGCGATCTGTGGCGGAGCTAGGAGCCATCGGACGAAACCTGAATCAGATCGCCAGGGCTGCCAACCAGGACGGGAAGCCAATTGGGCCTGGACGGGAGGACCTGCGGTCGATGCTCAAGGTCGCCGAGGCGCTTCGCGATCACGTAAAGGCGTTGCTCCGGGCAAACCAGAACTCATGGGAACAGGGGTATGCCGAGACAACTCATTGACGGCGGGGGCGGGAAGGCGCTGCTGGATATGCCGCATGCGGCATATCCAGGAGCATGCCGGGTTCGGAACTATGCCGAGTGGCTTTCATGTTCGTGGCCCCCGTGGCTGATTTCTCGGGTGTCCTGTACTCGATGGGTTAGCGCCACTCGGCATAGTCCGCAGCTCCTACAGTGCGCT
>Ga0210394_10001152_pt1 | contig 44547 bp, 35 predicted proteins | sample IncBWC12MmetaG_FD_160121 | JGI IMG/M metagenome (GOLD analysis project Ga0210394, IMG submission 160121) | Forest soil microbial communities from Barre Woods Harvard Forest LTER site, Petersham, Massachusetts, United States - Inc-BW-C-12-M | ecosystem: Environmental > Terrestrial > Soil >...
ACCCGTCACCAATACTTTCTTGCCTTCGAGTTGTAGATCCATCGGGCCCCTTTCTCGATCGGCGGCACCGAGGTGTCCAGCCGTGATTCATTTTAAGCAAGCAGCCGCTCTGCCGGGCAAAATAGCAACTGCCTGTGTCAGCTCTCAATTCGAGATCACATTGGACAGTCAAATTTTTGTGACTCAACTGACAACTGATTCTTTGCCAGGGATGAAAAACGCCTCCGACTTGACCGCATCCTTTTCCCAGCCGTGGCGGCTGAGAATGCCTTTTGTATTCTCGATCATCGAAGGATGGCCGCAGAGATAGACGTACGTGTTTTCCGGAGTAAGTCCCCAGGAGTCCGCGTATTTACGAACCAATTCATCCACCCGACCGGTTTCGCCTTTCCACGATTTGTCTTCCCACGGGCGGCTCACGGTGGGGATATAGGTAAGCCAGGAAAACTCCGCAGCTAACTTGTCCAATTCCTCCCGGTATCCCAGCTCCCACGAGCGACTGGCGCCATCGATCAGGAATAGCTTGTGCTCGCCCTTGAATTTATCTTCCTTCCACCGCTGTTGAAGAAACCGCGCAAAGCTGACGAACGGAGCGACGCCGGTCACTGTCGCAACTAGAAGATGATTCGTGCGATTACTGTTTGTGTCGAGGGTGAACCGACCCTTGGCCACTTTACGCAATGTGAATTGGTCGCCGACCCGATCCGCGTATAGCCGTGGCGTCAAGTCGCCTTGAGGAACCAGTTCGATGAAAAATTCCAGAAGTTTCTCGTGTGGAGCGGAGACGATTGAATATGCGCGCTCATAGTGCTTTTCGGGAGTGACCACTCCCAGCGTCGCGTACTGTCCCGGTTCGTAGCGATACTCCCCACCAGGATCCACGCGGATGACCCACAGATCGTTTGAGATATCGCGCCGTTCAACAATTCGGGCAGAGTAAAACTTACCACTGGGGGGCATCGCATTTTCGGGAAACCGCAGCGTCGCATTCACAATCTCCTCCTTATTTGTCTCCGCTTCACAACTGCAGCATGCAAAACGGCTGCCAAACGCGAAAATAGGAACTGACGCGAAGTAGGGGACCATGAGAAGTGACGACGCATTGTAGGTGTCAACGCGTTAGACACCTCGTCGGCATGGTGACGTTGACTCAAACCGTACTGCGCCTTATTCGAGTTTCGGAAGACCATCACCAACCATTCGATTGACGCACGACGCTGAAAATACAAAGCCCCGCTGCCTGACAAACGATTGGAGGGCGGCGTGCACGCGGAGTGAAGCAGTTGAGGGCTCGAAATGAGGCTTGGCTGGTTCTTGATAGACGTTCATGTACCAGCCCAGTCGTGGGAACGAGTGATGCGCTCTCGACGACCGATCGACAGAACTTCAGGAATGTGAGGCGGACTATGAGCGACACTACGGACACGGCAAGTCGGCACAAATGCGCTTATGTGGAGTGCAAGTGCCAGGTTCCATCGACGCAGAAGTACTGCAGCGACTACTGTTCAGACGCCGATGGTGTAGTCGAAGTCGAGCTCCAGTGTGAGTGCAAACACAACCCATGCGCGCTGGATTGAGGTTTCATCCCTGGGAACCCATGCGGCCGGAACAGCGGTAAGGAGATGAAGGAAGGCGGGTGCTGCCTGAATCTCGGGGCAGTGGCGGCCGCGGAGCCACAGCTCCGGCTCTTGCGAGGTGATTCGTGGGACAAGCACTGGATGTTCACCGGCTGCACTTCGCGTTCACGATCACGTTTCACTACATTTTTCCGCAACTGACGATGGGCCTCGCGCTGCTGCTTGTCTATTTGAAGACGAAAGCGCTGCGCACGGGCAATGAGCACTACGACCGCGCGGCGCGATTTTGGGGGCGAATCTTCGGGATTAACTTTGCCGTGGGCGTGATCACGGGCATTCCAATGGAATTTCAGTTCGGAACAAACTGGGCGGCGTTCTCGAAAGCTGCCGGTGGCGTAATCGGCCAAACGCTGGCGATGGAGGGGGTGTTTTCCTTTTTTCTGGAGTCGAGCTTCCTGGGATTGTTTTTGTTCGGCGAGAAAAAACTCGGACGCATCGGCCACTGGCTGGCGGCCTTTCTGGTTTTTCTGGGTTCGTGGCTCTCGGGATATTTCATTGTTGCGACGGACGCATGGATGCAGCACCCGACGGGCTACCGGGTGGGAGCGAACGGCGCTTTCGAACTCGCCGGCTTCTGGGATCTATTGCTGAACAAATGGGCGCTGTGGCAGTACGCGCACACGATGCTGGGTGCAGTGCAGACCGGATGCTTCGTGATGGCGGCAGTGGGAGCATTCTATCTGTTGACAAAACGCGATGAAAACTACGGCCGCACGTTTGTGAAAGCTGGCGTGCTGGTGGGCGCAATAGCGGCGCTACTGCAGCTTTTTCCGACCGGGGACATGCAGGGGGAGCTGGTGGCAAATCATCAGCCGGTGACGCTGGCGGCCATGGAAGGACTGTTCGAATCGGAACAAGGGGCGCCGTTGGCAATCCTCGGCCAGCCCGACGTGGAAAAAAGAAAACTCGACAATCCTTTGGAAGTTCCGGAAATGCTCAGCTTCCTGACGTATAGGCAGTGGCGCGCAGACGTGAAGGGCTTGTCCGATTTTCCGCAGACGGAATGGCCGGACCAGATTCCGCTGCTTTATTACAGCTATCACGTGATGGTGGGGCTGGGCACGATCTTCATTGCCGCGATGGTGGTTGCGGCGCTGCTGCTGTGGCGAGGGAAATTGTACGATTCACGATGGATGCTTTGGACGCTGATGCTTTGCGTGCCGCTGCCGTATATCGCGAACACGGCCGGATGGATGACCGCAGAATTGGGGCGGCAACCTTGGCTGATTTATGGATTGATGCGTACAGCCCAGGGAATCTCGCCGCGCGTGGCGGCGGGAAATGCATGGTTTACGCTGATCGGGTTCATGGGGTTGTACACCGTGCTGGGGATCCTATGGCTTTTCCTGTTTTACCGCGAGATTGAACTTGGGCCGGAGCCCGACGCGCATCTGCGCGGCGAGGTCGCAGGCGTCCTGGCAGCGGAGTGAGGGAACCATGGAAACGATCTGGTTTTGCGCCGTTGCGTTCATGATCGCGATGTATGTACTGCTCGATGGTTTCGATCTGGGAGCCGGCGCAATCTATCTGTGGGTGGCGAAAACGGATGAAGAGCGGCGGCAAGTTCTGGCGAGCATCGGCCCGGTGTGGGATGGAAATGAAGTGTGGTTGATCGCGGCCGGCGGAACGATGTATTTTGCTTTCCCCGCGCTCTATGCCAGCGGGTTCAGCGGTTTTTATCTCCCGCTGATGATCGTTTTGTGGCTTCTGATTCTTCGTGGAGCGTCGATTGAATTCCGGAATCACATCAAAAGCGCAGTGTGGGAACCGCTGTGGGATTTTCTTTTCTGCGCATCGAGCCTGCTGCTGGCCCTATTTTTCGGGGCGGCGCTGGGCAACGTGGTGCGTGGCGTCCCGCTGGATGCCACCGGCTACTTCTTTGAGCCGCTGTGGACCAATTTCCGCCTGGGGGGAGAAACTGGAATTTTGGACTGGTACACGATTCTCGTCGGCGTCCTCGCGTTGCTAGCGCTGGTGATGCATGGGGGCCTCTGGCTGCAAATGAAAACCAGTGGCGCAGTGAGTTCGCGCGCCGGAAAGCTGGCTGGGCAAGCCTGGTGGGGCGTGATCGTTTTGACGACGCTAGTGACGGCGCTGACGTTCAAGGTGCAGCCACAGGTGAAAGAAAATCTCGCAACCTGGCCTGTGGGATCTATTTTCCCGCTGCTTGCAGTCTCGGGAATCGCCGGTGTCGCATTTGAATTGCGAAGGCGCAATGAAAGAAGAGCATTCTTCGCCTCCTGTGCCTACTTGACGGGAATGCTGACGAGCGTCGTTTTCGGAGTCTATCCGATGGTGCTGCCCGCGCGAAATGCGGCATACTCGTTGACGGTGAGAACTGCCAAAGCGGGTGACTACGGCTTGAAGATCGGGCTGGTCTGGTGGATTTTGGGAATGATCCTGGCTGCGGGATACTCCACGTACGTCTATCGCTCCTTCGCAGGCAAAGTCGCGGTCGACAGAGAGTCGCGCGAATAAGCCAACTAGGAAGTTAGCCGTAATGCTGTCTTCTCTAGTTGGTACGTGATTGCGTGCTCAGCAATCCTTTTCCTGAAGGAGTTCTTCGCAGACAGATTTTCCGTTTTTGATCTGTTGTTGAACGCTCTCCACGTATTCGTGCGAGTTCCAAAAGCAGCGCTGCTCGCCTATGCCGCCACGGCGCAGCTCTCCTCAGGAATTGCAACTGCTCGCCCGCGGTTGGGAAGAGCAATTGCACTGGCAGCACACGGTGGTAAGACCGCTGTTCGTGCAGCCGTAACTCTCTACAAATGCGCCATTCTGTAGCACAGATGTGAATAGTACCGCTGCATGGGGCTATTTTAAGTATGGCGGAGAGGGTGGGATTCGAACCCACGGTCGAGTTTCCCCGACACTCGCTTTCGAGGCGAGCTCCTTCAACCGCTCGGACACCTCTCCGCGGCTGTGCTGACATTCTAGCGGAGGCTAGCGCATGGGGCAACGCTGGTTCGCGCTGTCAGACAAGAGAGAGCGAAAGCGAGTTGCGGATCTCGCTGCTGTTCCAATCCGAAGGCTTAGCCGATTCGCGTCTTCAGGGTTTTTCGCTTGTGCGCATTCTGAGCGGCAAGAACGCGGGGACACGCCGTCGGTAGGCTTCGTAGCTTGAACCGAATCGAGATGCCAGTTCTTTTTCCTCGAGGCGGATCACGAGCAGGGCGAACGGCAGCCAGATCGCCAGGACAATCCAGAGTAGCGGCGTTCCGGCGATTAGTGCGGCGCCCAGGACGGCGCAGAACATGCCCGTATAGCGCGGGTGGCGCACGTACGCGTAGAGTCCGCCTGAAAACATTTCGCCGGCGCCGGTGAGTTCCGCGTGGCCGACCAGTCTTTTTCCGCCGAGTTCTCGTTCGACTCGCGCGAAGAGGTAGGCTTCGACTGCGATCAAGGCAAAACCAGCGGCGATCGCGTACCACGGGGGTTCGCGTGTAGAAAGCAGCGCGTGACGAAAAGCCCAGAGCCCGGCTGCTCCGCAGGTCCACGCCGTGAGCCCGGCGAACCAGAAGGCGGAGCGAATGCGGGTTCGCCAGAAGGAATGAAACGGGTGAAGAATGAGCCAGTAGATCGGTATCGGCATTTCAAAGAAGAGGACAAACCCGGTGACAGCGTGAAGGAAATGCATTCAAATGGCTTTCTGATTTCTCTTCACGAACCAGGCGTGCCATGGCGAATAGCCAATCAAGCCGAGAACGATCAGAATTCCCCCTAAAATGAGCCAGGCCCATTGCGTCCAGCCCTGGCTCGCCCAAATTCCCCAACTCGCAATCGCAGCGCCCGCGACGAGATAAAGAAGTCGCGCCATCCCTGTCGCATTCGGCTCGGCGGCCATTCGCGATTCTCACTCCTTGAATTTTTTGAGCGCACTGCATCTTATCAGATGTCTTGAGACTGGCACCTCCATGGTTGACGCCGCGCCGATTTCCGGGGACGATGCTGGCGCAATCAGGCCACTCGAGGAGGAATCCGTGAGCACTCTTGAAAAGCGGTCGTGGAAATCCATTGAGCTCGAGCAACTGAGCGACAAACTGACGCGCCAGATGATTTCCGGCGAGAACGCCACCGTTTCACAGCTCGTCTTGAAGAAAGGAGCGGCAGTCCCGCGCCACTCTCACATGAATGAACAATATTCCTGGATCATTTCCGGGGCGTTGAAATTCGTGTTTGACGATCGGGAGATTCTGGTCGGAGAGGGGGAAGTTCTTTTGATCCCCGCCAACGTCCCGCACGCGGCCGTGGCGCTCGAGGATACCGTGGATGTCGATATTTTCGCGCCCCGTCGTGAGGATTGGATTCGCAAAGACGATTCCTACCTTCGCAAATAGACGCGACGACCGCCAGCGTTTCGTCCCGCAAAAACTCGCCTGAATGTTGATCAAATCTCCTTGGCCGGCGGCTGCCAAAGTGGAGTTCAATTCCGATTTACGCGATAATCAAATGTTGGGCAAAATGCCGAACTATTTTGTGAGGTTTGAATGCCATCGTTTTGTAAGAAATTTCGTCCAAGTGCGCCCCTGGCAGCAGCGGCATTTTGCCTGGCGATGCTCCTGGGCGCGGTAGTCCGGGCGGACAGGCCCTATGCCCCGAGCCGCGATTATCACCTCGAAAACGTCCGCATCTCTCTTCGTTTTGACATCGATCAACGCAAAGTGATCGGCGACGTTACGCACACCCTCTCTACATTGCGGGACGGCGTGATGCATCTGGAGTTCGATTGCGCGGAAATTACCGTCTCAAGCGCGCGGGTGAACGGCAAAGACGCTTCGTTCGACCTTCATGATGACAAGCTGAGCGTGCACCTGGCGCAGCCCGCGAAATCCGGCGAGAAGTTCGAGGTCGAATTGAAATACGAAGGAAAGCCGACTTCCGGACTCTACTTCATTCTTCCGGACAAGGACGATCCTGGGCGCGCGAAGGAAATTTGGACGCAGGGCGAAGCGGAGGACACGCACCACTACGTTCCTATCTACGACTATCCGAACGATCGCGCGACTTCCGAAATGATCCTCACCGTGCCGTCGGACTGGCTCACGGTTTCCAACGGCAAGCTGGTCAGCGTGCAAGACGCGCCGAACGGCCAGAAGACGTGGACATGGCGGCAGGCCCTGCCGGTTTCGACTTACCTGATTTCGTTCGTGGCTGGAGAATACCAGCAGAAGAAAGACACGTGGCGCAACCTTCCGATTTTTTACAACGTCCCGCGCGGAATGGAAGACACGATCGAGCCGACGTTCGCGCACACGAAGGAAATGCTGGACTTCTTTTCCGATCGCTTCGGTGTGGCCTATCCGTGGGAGCAATACGCGCAAACCGCGGTGGATGACTTCGTCGCATCCGGCATGGAAAATGTGAGTGCCACCACACTCGCGACGCGCGACATGCTGCGCCCGGAACTCGCGCCGGAGAAGCCTGAAGCGGCGGACAGCCTGATCTCTCATGAAATGACGCACCAGTGGTTCGGCGATCTCGTCACGTGCAAGGACTGGACGAACACGTGGCTGAACGAAGGCTTTGCGACGTTCGGCTCATCCCTCTGGGAAGAACATTTCTATGGCGAGGACGCATCGAGTTATCGCTACTGGCGAGACCGAAACACGTGGATGCAATCCAGGGAACTTTATCCGATCCCGATCGTCACGCGTGACATCAGCGATTCGGTCGAGTACGAAGGCAATGTGTACGACAAGGCCGGCTGGGTCATCCGCATGCTCCGCGAGCAGATGGGCGACGCGGAGTTTTTCCGGGCGCTCAAGCATTACCTTGAAGCTTACCGCCTGCAAAACGTCGTGAGCGCGGACCTGGCCAAGGCCATCGAGGAATCCTCCGGTACAAACGTGGACCGGTTCTTTGACCAATGGATTTACGGCGCGGGCGCCCCGCGATTCAACGTGCGCTCGACATACGATGAAGCGGGGAAAAAGGTCAATCTCGAAGTAACACAGACGCAGAAAGTCGAAGGCAACGTCGGACTGTTCCGCGTGCCCGTCGAAGTTGCAATTACCACGTCGAGCGGCGAGAAGCTTTTCCCGATCGAAGTCTCCAAAGCCGATGAGACATTTTCGTTCGTGGTCGATGGAGCGCCGCTGATGGTGCTCTTCGACAAAGGCGACAAAATTCTGAAGTCGGTGGATTTTCAAAAATCGCCCGACGAATGGATCCGCCAGCTACGAAGCGCGCCGGACGTTCCGGACCGCGCGGACGCGGCCTTTGCGCTGGGCAGCCTCCGCGACAATGAAGCCGCGGCAAAGGCCCTCGGCGAAGCGGCCCGCCACGACAAGTTCTGGGGCGTGCGCGAAGAAGCTCTGCGCGCGCTCGCGCGAATAAATTCGGCGCCCGCGAGGAAAGAAGTTCTCGCCGCGCTTTCCAACAGCCAGCCGTGGGTGCGCGCCGTCGCGGTCGACCAGCTTGGCCGCTTCCACAGCGATGAGGAAGTCACGAAGCGCCTGACAAATATTTATAAGGACGACAAAGCGTACAGCGTGCGGGGCGCGGCGTTGCAGTCGCTGGCATCGGACAAGGCGCCCGACGCCGAAGAGACTCTTGAAGCGGCGCTCGCGACTTCGTCGCCGGACGATGTTCTGCGAAGTGCGGCGCTTCGCGCTATGGGATCGCTCGGAGACGCCAAAGTAGTGCCGGCGTTGCTCGAATGGTCGTCGCCGGGGAAGCCGTCCGCGCTGCGAGGGATTGCGATCGGCTCGCTCGGGCGCGTGGACCTGAAAAATCACGACATTACTCAGCGACTGATTTCTTATCTGAATGAATCTTCTTTCGATATTAAATTCGCCACCGCTTTTGCACTCGGCCGGCGCGGCGATCCGGCGGCGATCGAACCAATGGAGGCTCTGGTGAAGAGCGGCCAACTTTCCATCGGCGTCCCTCATGCGGTGGAAGATTTGATCGCCGAACTCAAGGCCAAAGCCGCGAAACAAAATGAGTCGCAGCCGGCCGACCAGAAGAGCGCAGACGCGGGCGCCGCATCAACGAACAACCAAGAGGTGATCGACCGGCTGGACCGCCTCGAGCATCAGCTCACGGATATGAACGAGCGCCTGCGCCGGATCGAATCGTCGCTGCCCGGCAGCAAGAGCGACTAACCCTTTAGGGCACCAACTCTCTCAACTTCAACCGCGCGCGTTCTGAAATACTGATGGCCCGAAGCGGCCGGCTGATCAAGCGCCAGCCACCTCGGGCCAATTGTGTTGATACACCGATAGCAGAGTCGAGATCCTACTACGGAAGGGACAGCTTCCAGGCGCTTCGTCCGTGCGTCGCCGCATAGAGGACGCGAGCGCTGGAGTCAATCGCCAGCCCGTAGATCGCGACGGGCGGCAGGCTCGTTCCGGCTGTCACCCACGTGTGGGAACCGCTCGGCAGCATGTCGACGCCGAAGTCGGTGGCCACGTACAGGTCGCCGGTTTGGTCGTCGCGAGCGATGCCCGTGATCGGCTGGTCGCCCAGGTTGTAGCTGAGGTCCGTCCAGGTGGCCGTCGCGCCTCCCTCATCATCGTCTCCTTCATGCACTCGTACTTCGAAGACGTGGCCGGGAGTGGTTGGAGTGTAAGCGTTGTAGCCCGAGAAGGACACCCAGGCGTGATTCGAGTTTCTCCGATCCACGGCGATGCCGCTTATGAATCGCTCCGGCTGTGACGGAGTGTCAAGGCGCGTGAACGTCACGTTCGCCGCAGTGGGGTTATCAGAATTCTTTGAGATGAAAAGCCTGCCGCGGCGCGTGGCGACCCACATTGTGCCCGTGTTGCTTGGTGCTCGCACGATGGCAGCGACGTAACCGGTTCCCTTGTCGGTATCCGGGCCTGTGATCAAGTCACCCGCAGTTCCGCCAAGCGCCTCCCAATCACCGCAAGGAGGAGTCACGGCGGGGAGCAGTTCGTTGCAAAACTGATCCAGATAGGCCTCAGGCCCTCCGTTATCGAGCGTCCGCCAAACGTGCTCACCCCCGACAAACCACGTTCCGTTTACCCTGGGGTCATTAATTAACGGTGCATAGAACGAGAATGCTTCGCCACTCACGATCTGCGGAAACGTAATTAAATCCCATTTCAGTGGATCGGAGTTGTTGAAGTTCACGTCTCCAGTGGAGCCGGTATACATGTGCATCTTGATGCTCGAGTTGCCGACGTCCGTACCGGACTGGCCGCCGTCTCCGCCGATGGTTTCGGCCCAGCTCCCATTTGATCCATCATTATTTGCCGAAAAGGTCCATGTGCCGTTGTCCTGGGTTCCTCCGAGGAGGTCTCCCAACGGATCTCGCGCGTCGATGGACAAGCTTTGGAACTGCAGCGTCGCCAGGCCTTGATTCATGCTGACCAATTGCGTTGGAATGACGCTCAGCCATTGCTGGCATTGGGTGAGCTGTGGATCGACGAGGCCCTGGCCGTTGCAGGTTGCCGAGCCGTCACCGAAGGCGCCGCTGGTGCGAATCACGCCGCCATCCGAACCGACAATGGCGACGTCGGGCTTGCCGGGTACGAAGACGATCGCGTGCTGATCGGGGTGCATCCCGAGTGGCGGTGACTGGAGGTCATTCGTCATGTCGGTAAAGCTCGCGCCGGCGTCAGTGGAGCGCTGCACCGCCCTGCCATTCGAAATCTGAGGGAAGAGGAAAACTGCGAGTTCGCCGTACTGGATTTGCCCTCCTACCCATACTGTGTCCGGGTGTCCCGGCGGCGAGGCCACGAACATATCGTAGGAACACTGGTTCAGCCCCAACACGGCGGCGCCGCAGAAATCGTACATCGCGAATCCCGGAGTGCCCGGCGTCGAATTGGAGAGTTTGATCCAGCCCGGATTGTTTGTTCCGTCCGTGAGCGTGACGGCAGGAACGAGCGCGTTGTCAACACGGTAGAAGTCGGCCGGGCCTGCGCCATCGTCGCCAACATAGATCCGCAAAGCTCCATGATGGGGCGCAAGCGCGAATTCGGTTCGAGCGGACAAACTCGTCGGCACACCGCCCAGTCCGGCCGAGGCGAAGATTTGTTCGTAACTACCGGCCCCGTTCGAACGATACAAACCATAGTCGAAAACGGAGAAGTAAAGAGTCGAGGGGCTGTCCTCGTCTGCCCCGGTGCGGTCAAATACGAGTTTGCTGACTCCACCTCGGAAGAAATCCGAACCATTCGGGCTATTTGGGTCGACGGGATCGGACGGCAAACTGAAAGCTAGGGTGAAGGTCGCGCCGCCGTCGTTCGATTCATAAAGTCCCACGACGGGAGCTCCCGGCGGCGTGAACCTGCCTCCGTTGACGGAGGAGGAGCCGTGCCGCGCAACCGCAGTCCCGATGAAAAGATGCTTCGGATTGAGCGGGTCGACGGCGACCGCGGCAATCGAGCGCCCCGCCGCTACGGTAACGCTGCCCGGCACAAGCGACCACGTCTGGCCGAGGTCGGTTGACTTGAAGAGACCGACTCCCGCTTCGGAGTCGCTCGACCCATTCGGTTCGCCTGTGCCCACGTAGAGAGTCTTCCCGGAGCGATCGGTCGGATCAAACATCACGACGCCGATCGAGTTGGACGGGATTCCGTTGCTTGAAGGCTGCCAATTCAAGTTCGTCGCAAGGGCGTTATCGGTCTTCCAAATTCCGCCTCCGGCTGCTCCCACAAAGAGCACGCAGGTTTCCTCGCCGCAACGCGGGGAAATCGCGAGCGAAGTGACTCGGCCCGAATCGTACGTAGCGCGGCCGGTGTAGGTAACCGTTGGGTCCACGAATGGGATCGTGGGGCCGATACCGACCCAGGCGGAGCCGGTGCCGGAAACTAATTGAGAGATCGCCAGAAAAGCTTTGTAGGACGCGGCCTGCTGCGCCGGGGCGATGTCTGTCGCCGGGAATGCGCGACTATCATACTGTTCCCTTTCGGGACGATCGCCGAACGTACTGTCAGCGTCATTTTCGTGGCGCAAAGCGATGGGCGCGCTTTGAGCGAACGCGCGCGAAGGAAGCATCGGCGCGGCTAAAGACACAAGCAAGGCAAAGGCAAGACCGGAACAAATGTTCATGCGGAGCATTTTCATGACACCAGTCCTTTCCATGGATTTTGCCGTGCGGGCGAGGCATTCGATGCGGGGGCTAATCGCCGCGGATCGTTATGGCAATGATTCCGAGGAGCAAAGAGAGGACGCTGGACCCTTGCCCCATCGTGCGAGGCGGATTCTAGGCAGGTGCGATGACGGATGTCAAGATACAAAAGTAGATAGAACTGGATAGTAGATGGTTGTATTACTCGGCGAGGAGAATTCGCAGGTCGCGCAGATTGTTGCCCGTCGGGCCGGTTTCGATCGCGTCGGCGAGCACGCGGAAGAAATTGTAGGAATCGCTGCGCGCAAAATAATCGGCTGGGTCGAGACCTTGGGATTGTGCGCGAGCGAATGTCTCGCCGTCCGCGACCGCGCCCGCCGCGGGGCTAGACCCGTCGATGCCGTCCGTGCCGGCGCTGAGGACGGCGATTTTCTGACCGGCGATTTTTTTTACCGCGTCGAGAGCGAACGCCAGGTTTCTCCCGCCGACGCCGTCACCCGTCACCGGCGAGCTTACTTCTCCATCCGCGATCACGGCCACGCATTTCGCGGGATTGTCTTTTTTGAGAGCGGCCAGCTGGGACAGCAGAAAATCAACCGACTTGTCGACCGGCCAGTTGTCCGTTGTATTGTCGCAAATGGTGACGAATTCGGCGGACTCCGATGCGTGGTGCGCGGCGTGGAACAAATCGTGGCGGCCGAGCAGAATCTGAAACGCGTTGCGGCGCGGATCAAACGCGGAATCTGCAGGCTTCGGAGTTTCCGCGATCGATTGCGGCTGTTCGAACTGTGTTCGAAAGACCGGCGGCAGCTTCGAGAGCAAGCCGTAACGGCGAACCACGTCGCAGGCTGCTGCAACCGTCGACGGATCGGGAAGGGTTGGGCCGGACGCGAGCGCGGACTCCTGGCCTTCGGGCACATCGGTTACGGCCAGCGTAATTTTTGCTGCGGAGCGCGCCGCGATGGCCAGGCGGCCTCCCTTTACCGCGGAGAGATGCTTTCGCACCGCGTTGATTTCATCGATGGAAGCGCCGCACGTGACCAGTAGACGATTTAATGCCTGCATGTCTTCCAGAGTGACGCGGGGGTCGAGCGGCAGTTCAACGAGCGACGAGCCGCCGCCGGATAGCAGGAAAAACACCAGAGTCCGCTCTTTCGTGCGGGAGAGCAAATCCAGAATCTCGCGCGCCGCAGTGAAACTCCCTTCGTTGGGCACAGGATGGCCGCCAACGATCAGCCGGAATCCTTTCGGCAGGTCCGCCGCCGTCGTCGGAGCGACGATGAGTCCCTCAACGCGAGAATTCGGTGAGATCGTTTCAGCAAGCCCGCGCGCCATCGCGGCCGAAGCTTTTCCGATGGCGATGGCGCGAATCTCATGGAACGCGCCGAGATCGACTGGTGCGCCATTCACGACAATTCGCGAGCCCGCGCAGTCGAGCTTGCGCTGCATCGCCGACGGGATGTCGATTGCCGCCAGCGTCTCATGAAAAATATTTAGCGCGGATTGTTTGAGGTCGGGCATCAGGTCAGTAGCACACCCAAGAGAGGCTGTGCTACTCCTTCACAAACGCGGCGGCGCCCGCGCGCGCCACTTCGGTATCTTCATCCTCCGTGCCCGCGCTCACGCCGATGCCACCGACGCATTGGCCGCCGACTTCCAGCATGATGCCGCCGCGGATCGGCGTTTGGCGCGCGTGGCTGCCGATCGCAAGCCCGAGGGAGAGCAGCACGCTCACTTCGTCGCCGCTGCGGGCCGGCCCGGTGTTCTGCCGGCGAATCGCTGCGGCAACAGCTTTATTGATGGCGATGTCGATCGACGCCGGCTTTGCTCCGTCCATTCGCGCGAACGCCAGCAAGTGGCCGCCGTCATCTACAACGGCGATGTTCATGGCCACGCGCATGCGCGCAGCCTGCGCTTTAGCCGCAGCGAGGATGGCCTCGGCGCCTTCGAGAGTGAGCTTCGGATGATTGAGCGATACGTGAGCCATGGTCAGTCCCCTTTAAGTGTGTTTTCTACGATTGTATCGAGACGCATTCTTGAAATTCGATCCCGACGGTCAATTCCTGTTTGGGTCGAGCACTTCCGGATTCAAGATCGTCGGCGGACGCTTTCCCTCAAAAAAAGCTATGGCATTGTTGGCAGCGATCTGCGCCATGCGAGTCCGCGTTTCGATCGAGGCTGAGCCAAGATGCGGAGCGAGGACTACGTTGTCGCGCCGCAAGCCGTCCGGGATGAGCGGCTCGCGCTCGAAGACATCGAGCGCGGCGCCGGCGATCAAGCCACGCTCGAGCGCGTCGACGAGCGCTGATTCCTGCACCACCGGGCCACGCGTGGTGTTGATCAGAAACGACGAGCGCTTCATGCGCGCAAGCTCCCCAGGACCAACCAAACCGCGGGTGGCCGCATTCAGCGGAACGTGCAGCGATAGAAAATCGGCCTGCTCGAAGACGGCGTCTCGCGGCATGTACTCCGCTTTTAATTCGTTTTCGATTTCCACCGGCGCGCGATTCGTGCTGTTGTAAATGATCCGCATGCCGAATCCGGCAGCGCGGCGAGCGACGGCGCGGCCGATGCGCCCGAGGCCGATGATCCCCAGCGTCTTGCCCCACACGTCAGCGCCGCAGAGCTGGTCGAGGTTCCACTTCGTCCACGCGCCGGAGCGCGCCATGCGGTCGCCCTCGATGAGGCGGCGTGCGACGGCCATCAGCAACGTCCACGCGAAATCGGCGGTGGTCTCATCGAGAACGCCGGGCGTGTTCGTCACGGCGACTCGGCGCGCGGTGCACGCAGGCACGTCGATATTGTCGAAGCCGACCGCCACGTTAGCGACGATTCGCAAACTCGGTCCGGCGGCGTCCAGCAACTCGCCATCAATTTTTTCCGTGAGCAGGGAGATTAGCGCATCCTTGCCGGCGACGCGGCTCAACACTTCGGACCGGGGAGGGCGGTCGTCACCACTCCAAAATTCGGCGTCAAAATGTTCCGCGAGTCTCTCGCGCGGCTCCTCAAACAGCACATGAGTGGAATACAGTTTCGGCTTGCTCACGGTGGCCCCGGGGATTGAAAAACAACTGGGGAGAGTAACACAGGTTTTGCCCGCGACGCCTCGACTTAGGCTCCGCGCCGAGGCGTACCCGAGTGTCGGACTATTCGGGAAGTGTGACCACTCGCTTGGGGGTTCTCCGGCCCGGAGGTCCAAACCACAAAGTCACCGTTGCGCCCCGCATTATCGGGGACGCCTCGAGCACGGGCAGGATCACGCGAAAAATCGCCTCGGCGTCAGGTCCGAAGGCGAAATATCGGCCCTCGCTGCCATCCGCCGGAAGCTCGTGGCCGTCATATTCGCCAACCTTCGCCTCGGACACCGCGAGTTGAATCTGGTCTCCCAAGGCGTATACGAATTGAAAATTGGTCGAGCCGTACGCGAAATGAACTTCCACTTCCTGCTGGCTCGTCTCGCCGCTCCGCGCGACTTTCGAGCCAAAAAGTTTTGACAGAAGGCCCATCGACCCTCTTCTCCCAATTGACCAGGTGTGATGATGTTCGACGGGACGGGACGAATCCCCTGAATCGTCCGGTAGCGGGGTTGCCGGCTCTAAACCCGTCGGCGTTGTTCATCTTAGCGCGATAAATCCCGATTGCAGCAGATTTCTCGCCGCCGCTCGGATCAGTCGTTCGTCGAAGCACTCGGCTTGGCGGCCCAGTCCGTGCGTTGACTCCGCCCAAAGTCACAGACTATAGTGACAAAAGGACTTCCAAACGCATTCGATGCAACCCCAACTTATTCGCGAGCTCGAAGCTCTGCTTGGTCCGCAAGCAGTGCTTTCGTCACCGGAAGATTTGATGCTGTACGAGTACGACGGGTCGGTGGAGCTGGGCGCTCCCCGGTGCATCGTGTTTCCCACTTCCGCGCAGGATGTGTCCGGGATCGTCCGGCTCGCGAACCGCTACGAAACTCCGATCGTGGGACGAGGAGCCGGCACGGGTCTTTCCGGCGGAGCGATCGCTCGCAACGGCGGCATCGTGATCGTTTTCTCGCGCATGAACCGCATTCTTGAAATCGACGAAGTCAATCTGCGCGCGGTCGTTCAGCCAGGCGTGGTGAATCTCGATCTTTCCCGCGCGGTCGAGCATCTGGGCCTGTTTTTCGCGCCCGACCCTTCGAGCCAAAAATCCTGCACGATCGGCGGCAACGTCTCCGAGAATTCCGGCGGACCTCATACGCTGGCGTACGGCGTCACGACGAATCACGTCACGGGGCTTGAGCTGGTGCTGACCGACGGCGAAATTGTGAGGATCGGCGGCCGCACCATCGAGACTTCGGGTTACGACCTGGCCGGCCTGCTGGTCGGCTCTGAAGGAACGCTGGCGCTCGTCACCGAGATTACCGTGCGGCTGATGCGCAAGCCGGAGGCGGTGAAGACCCTCCTCGCCGTGTACGACACGCTCGACGACACGACCGAGTCCGTCGTCGAGATCACCGTGCGGGCGATTACTCCGGCCGCGTGCGAGATGCTCGACGGATTCACTCTGCGCGCCGTCGAGGATTACGTCCATGCCGGCTTTCCCAAAGATTGCGCGGCGGTGCTGCTCATCGAAATCGAGGGCCTCACCGAAGCGGTCGAGGCGCAGGCTGCCGAGATCACCGACGTTTGCCGACAGCATCGCGCGCGCGAGGTGCGTGCCGCGAAAAACGATCAGGAGCGCGCTCTTTTGTGGCGCGGCCGGAAAGAAGCGTTCGGCGCGATGGGCCGCATTTCGCCTATGTACTATGTGCAGGACGGCGTGATCCCTCGGACGCGGCTTCCGGAAACGCTCCGCCGGATCGAAGAGATCAGCCGCAAATACGATCTCGCGATCGGAAATATTTTTCATGCGGGCGACGGAAACCTTCACCCTCTGATCCTTTTTGATGAGCGCGATCGCGCGCAATTCGCTCGCGTTGTTGCGGCGGGCGGCGAAATCATGCGCCATTGCGTCGAGGTGGGCGGCGCGCTCACCGGCGAGCACGGAATCGGCATGGAGAAGAATGAGCTGATGCCGCTGATCTTCACGCCCGACGATCTAGCCTTGATGGAGCGCGTCCGCGCTGCGTTCAATCCGGCCGGCCGGCTCAATCCCGGAAAAGTGCTGCCCATGGGCAAGGCTTGCGGAGAAATTCGCGTGCCGCCGATCCCTGCTTCAGCGGCTACACGTTCATGAGCCGATCCGCGCAAGCCTCCCTGTCTCGCCTCGAAGAGATCGCCGGCGGCGACCATGTTTCCATGAACGAAGCGGAGCTGCGCGCGCGCGAAGTCTGCGGCGTGCTTCCAGCCGTGGTGGTGCGTCCGGCGGACGCCGATGAAATCGCGGAGACCCTTCGTTTTGCGGTCGCGGAGAAATTGGCCGTGGTTCCGATGGGCGGACGGACGAAGCTGGGCATTGGATCGCCGCCTGCTCGCTACGACATTGCGCTCGATCTCTCCCGCATGAATCGGGTGCTCGCCTACGATCCTCACGATCTCACTCTCGGCGTCGAACCGGGCGTGCGCATCCAGGACCTGCTCGGAACACTTGCGGAGAAGAATCAATTTCTGCCGCTCGTGGTGCCGTTTCTCGATCGTGCGACGGTCGGCGGAATTGTGGCGGCGAATTCCAGTTCGCCTCTGCGCCACGCTTACGGCGCGGTGCGGGATTTCTGCCTGGGGATGGAGTTTGTCACCGGAGAAGGCACGCGCGCAAAGAGCGGCGGGCGCGTCGTAAAGAATGTAACGGGCTACGATCTGCACAAGCTGCTGGTCGGCTCGCTCGGCACTCTCGCGGTGATTACTCGAGTGAACTTCCGCACTTTTCCGCTGCTCCCGGCGCAAGGCACGTTCGTCGCCACGTTTCGGACAGCTGAGGAGGCGTCCGAGTTTTGTGTGACCGTCTCCCACTCGGTTCTTACACCGCAAATCGTGGAGATCGCCGATTCCGGCGCCGCTCAATTTCTTTACCCGGCGGATGCCGCCGAAAGCATCACTCCGCGGCCGTGGTCTGTGATTCATTCCGTGGTAGGGCACAGCGCCGTTGTCAATCGCCACGCCCGGGAACTCGGCAGGCTGGCGGGAGAAGCGAACGCGGAAGAATTCCAGGCGCTCGACGAATCGGGGAGCGTTCCGCTGCTGACACGCATTCGGGAGTTTCCGCAGCTCGTGCTGAATTCAGCTCCCTCCGCGCTGATTTTCCGCGTCAATCTTGTTCCGAGCGCAATCCCTTCCGTGCTTCGGCGATTTCGAGAGCTTGCGAGCCGGGCCGGCTTCGATTTCGCCGCACTCACGCGGGCTTCGGGCATTCTTTGTGCGGCGTTCGCGCCGCCAAAAGGAATCGAGACCTCTTCGGCGTCGTCCGCGCAACTCGTCAAAGAGGTGCTCCATTTCAATGCGCTACCGGAGGCAGGTGCGCAGTCGATGCTCGAGTGGTGCCCGGCGGAAGTAAAACGCCTTGCTGGGGACGTTTGGGGACCGCCTAGGGCTGATCTTCCCCTCATACGGAAACTGAAAAATGCTTTTGATCCCCAGGACGTTTTGAGCCCGGGACGATTCGCGGGCGGAATCTGAGGCCATGACCGAGCGCGCCGAAACCGTCGAGCAATCTCCTGCAACCTCGCCCTTGTCCGTGAGTGGATTTTCTGGCGCCGACATTCCCGCGTACGAAGACTACGCGCACTGTGTTCACTGTGGCCTTTGCCTGAATCATTGCCCGACTTACAAACTTTGGGGCCTCGAAGCGGACTCTCCGCGCGGGCGAATCCGCCAGATCGTATTGGTTGATCAGGGCCGCCTCCCGCTCGGCGATTCCTTCGTCAAACACATCGATCAGTGCCTCGATTGCCGCGCGTGCGAGACCGCGTGTCCCTCGGGCGTCGAATACGGCAAGCTCGTGGAAGCCGCGCGCGCGCAGATCGAGCAGAATTACCGGCGGCCGTTTTTTTCGCGTCTGGCGCGGAATTTTGTTTTCCGCGGGCTTCTTCCATGTCCGCGCCGGATTGCGGTATTGGCGCGCCTCCTTTACTTGTATCAGCGCTCCGGGCTTCAGTCGCTCGTTCGTTCGAGTGGGATCTTGCGCCTGCTCGGACTCGCGGACCGGGAAAAGCTGTTGCCACCCATCGATCGCGAATTCTTTTTCTCCAAACTGGGGCGCACCTATCCGGCAACGGGGGTCCGTCGCGCTCGAGTTGCGCTATTCGCTGGGTGCGTGGCGCAAGTCAGCTTTTCCGCGCTGCACGAGGCGACGATCCGAGTGCTGACGGCGAACGGCTGCGAAGTCGTCGTTCCCGACGGGCAGCTCTGCTGCGGCGCGCTTGCGGCGCACGCGGGCGTTCGCGACGTGGCGCGGTCACTGGCGCGGACGAACCTCGATGTTTTCCTGAGCGGAAATTTTGACACAGTGATCACGAATGCAGCGGGATGCGGTTCTACGCTGAAGGAATACGAGCACCTGTTCGCCGCAGGAACACCGGAGCACACCAAGGCGCGCGAGTTTCGCAAGAAAATGCGCGACGCGACTGAGTTCCTTGCCGATCTCGGCCTCTCGGCCCGGCTCGCGCCACTCCCGATGAGCGTCACTTACCAGGATTCCTGCCACCTGCTCCACGGACAGAAAGTTCGCGAGGCGCCGCGAAAGCTTTTGCGCTCCATTCCGGAACTCAAGCTTGTGGAAATGGCTATGGCGGATTACTGCTGCGGGTCCGCCGGCTCTTACAATGTGACGGAAACGGAAACCTCGCTCGCGCTCCTGGCGGAAAAAATGAAGCACGCGCGCGCCACGAACGCGCAGGTGATCGTCACCGCGAATCCAGGCTGCCTGTTGCAAATGCGCGCCGGCGCCGCGATTCATGGGACTGGACAGGAAGTCGTGCACGTCATGGAATTGCTCGATCGCGCGACGGGGAAGAACTCTTAGGGATCGATCCTACTTCTCGCCGATGAGATAGCGGCAGCCCGACGACCCCATCTTCGCGGAATGCGTGACCCGCGCAGGCACGTCGCACCGGTCTCCGACGCCGAACACGCGAGTCTCGCCGCCCTGTGTCAGCGCCATTTCTCCGCTGAGAATGATATGCGCCGTCTCGGTGGCGTGGGTGTGGTCCGGGTAAAACGCGTTCGGGCCGTCTTGCCAGACGTAGGTGTGAAGAAATCCCTCGTCATACAATTGGCGCTCGAGGGATTTGAGGTCCGCAGTCATCTCTTTAACTCCCACATCGAGTGCGCTGAGACAATCTCTGCGCCTCTTATTCTCTACACCTGGTTTTCTTTAGGACGGAAGATCCCACCCGCAATTCGCGCGACTGTCCGTCGCGGAACCATGCGCACCGTTTCGGCTCCCAGCCAATTCTTGAAACCGGAGATCACCGAAGTCTTGCCGGCCGCCAGCGCCGCCAGGCCCACACGAGCGACTTTCTCCGCGGTTTCCGGCGCGCGCCGCGTGTGATTGCGCTGTCCCGCCACCTGAAAAAACTCCGTCTCGGTCGAACCGGGACATAGCGCGCATACGCGCACTCCGTACTGGCGCACCTCCTCGGCAAGTCCTTCGGCGAAATGCAAATCGAAAACCTTCGTCGCGGCGTAGGTCGTAATGTAGGGCACCGGTTGAAACGCAGCGGTGGACGCCACGATCAAAATATCTCCGCTGCCTCGCGCGATCATACCCGGCAGGTAGAGGTGCGTCATTTGCACCACGGCCGTCACATTGACCTGCGTCATTTCGATCAGACGGTCGAGCCGCACCTTGGAGAATTCGCCGTACGCGCCGAATCCCGCGTTGTTCACCAGCAAATCGATCGCGATATTTTTTTCCTCGGTGAATGAAAAAACCTGCTGCGGCCCAAGCGACTGGGCGAGGTCCGCGACGCACGCCAGCGCCCGAACGTTGTGCTTGGCGGCCAGTTCCGCGGCGAGGCCAGCGAGCCGATCGCGGCGCCGCGCGGTCAACACCAAATTTGTTCCTCCGGCCGCGAGTTCCCGCGCGATGGCCGTGCCAATCCCTGCACTCGCGCCCGTAATCAACGCCCACTTCCCCTGCCAGTGATTCATGCCGTCCTCCAAGGGGATTCTACAGGACGGCTGCGCATTTTTGGACGCCGCGATTGAGCACCCACGCGACGGCGACCCGTTTCCACCCGGGATCTTCTCAAACCGGCGTTCGCGACCCAGGAAGCGCCCGTTCCAGATTGGTCGCGGCGGCGCTCCATCTCGATTGACACGGCTAGTCGATCGTTTCATAATTCGCGTGCACTCCCCCCTTCCAGAGCTAAATCTACGTCTCAACTCGTGACTACCTCTGCGCCCGCCGCGCATTCGAGGGTTTATGCCCGTAGCGAACCAAAGCATCAGTGACACCGTCTTTCGCGCGCTGACCGAATCGGCGCCGGACGGGATCGTTCTTGTCAATGAAGAGGGCCGAATCGTCCTCGTAAACGCCCGGACGGAAAAGCTGTTCGGTTTCCAGCGCGAGGAATTGATGGGCGAGGCCATCGAGGTTTTGGTACCGGAGCGGTTCCGCGGGAAACACCGCGGGCATCGCGCTGGGTTCATGGGCCATCCGCAAGTGCGGCCGATGGACGCGGATCTCGAGCTGTTCGGCCTTCGCAAGGACGGTTCCGAATTTGCGGTCGAGATCAGTCTCAGCCCAATCGTGACGGCGGACAGCTCGCTCGTCTGCGCCGCGATCCGCGACATCACAGACCGCAAGCGGATTGAGGAGCGATTGCGCCGGCTCCTCGATTCCGCGTCGGACGCCATGGTCATCGCGGGTCACGACGGGAAAATCGTGCTCGTCAATACGCAGACGGAGAAGCTCTTTGGCTATAAGCGCGAGGAACTGCTCGGCCAGCCGGTCGAAGTGCTCGTCCCGGAACGTTTCTGGGCAGTCCACCGCGCGCACCGCGACCATTACATGGCGGACCCGGTCGCGCGGCCGATGGGTGCCGGGAGCGAGCTCTTCGGCCTCAAAAAGGACGGCACGGAATTTCCCGTTGAAATCAGCCTGAGCCCGCAGCTCACCGAGGACGGCGCGCTGGTTTCGTCCACGATTCGCGATATCACCGGGCGCAAGAAAGTAGAAGAGGCGCTGCGCCAGTCCGAAGCGAATTTCCGGGCGATGGTGGAAGGAACGTACGGTGTGTATCGAGCGACGCCGGAAGGCAAGCTTCTGGTCGCCAACAATGCGCTCGTCAAGATGCTTGGATACAACTCCGCCGAAGAGTTGCTTTCTCGAAACCTGGCCGTCGACGTATTTGAGCAGGGAGAGTACACGCCTCTCCTATTCGACCAGCCGGGAAGGCAAAAACAATTCACGAAGATCGAGGCGCACTTGAAGCGCAAAGATGGCACCCGCGTCGCGGTCGAAGTCAGCGGGCGCCCCGTGCGGGATGATGCGGGGAAAGTCCTCTACTTCGAGGTCATCGCCGAAGACGTCTCGCGCGTCCGCGGCGTCGAGCAGCGCCTCCGGCACGTGCAAAAGATGGAAGCGATCGGGCGGCTCGCCGGCGGCATCGCGCACGATTTCAACAACGTTCTCGGCGTGATCGTTGCCTATTCTGAAATGCTCGTGGAAAAGCTGCGCGAAGATGACGAGCTTTGCGGGCTCGTTCTGTCCATCACAAAGGCCGTCGAGCGCGGCGGCGCGCTGACCCACCGGCTCCTTGCCTTCAGCCGTCAGCAAGTGCTCGAGCCGCAGGTCTTGTCGCTCGGAGAATATCTCGGAGATATCAAGGACATGCTGTCGCGCGTGATCGGCGAGGACGTGCAATTGAGCATCGTGACCGGTGACCCCCATTTGCGCGTGAAAGTTGATCCAACGCAGATCGAGCAGGTCATCATGAATCTCGTCGTGAACGCGCGGGACGCCATGGCGAACGGCGGCAGGCTCACCATCGAAACAGGAGAGGTCGATATCGACGACGAATACTGCAGCCGGAATCCAGAAGCGCGACTTGGCAGGCACGTCATGCTGGCCGTCAGCGATACAGGTTGCGGCATGCCCCCGGAAGTGTTGTCCCGCATTTTCGAGCCGTTCTTTACAACCAAGGAAGAAGGCAAGGGCACGGGCCTCGGGCTCGCGACGATCTACGGCATTGTGAAGCAGAGCGGCGGGCACATCAACGCGTACAGCGAGGTTGGGCGCGGCACGACGTTCAAAATCTATCTCCCCGTTACCCTCGAAGAAGCCGAGAAGCGCGAAGTCATGACCGCCGAAAAGGTCGCGCCGTGCGGTGTGGAAACCATCTTGGTCGTCGAAGACGAGGAATCGCTGCGCTCGGTCACCAGCGAATATCTGTTGAAAAAAGGGTACCAAGTGATAGCGGCGGAGGACTTCGACAAAGCCCTAGTTGCAGCCGACGATTCCTCGCGCCACATCGACCTCCTCGTAACCGACGTGGTGCTGCCCGGCGCTAGCGGACCCAAACTGGCCGACCGCCTCGCGTCATCCCGCCCGGAGATGAAAGTGCTCTTCGTGTCCGGCTATACGGCCGATGCCCTCGTGCACGGAGACCTTCACCGGAGCGATTTTGCGTTTCTCTCCAAACCGTTTTCGCTGAACACGCTCGCTCGCAAAATCCGCGCGATTCTCGACGCCTAGCCAAGCGTGTCCCAAGGCAACTGCAAAAGTCCTTCGGGAAGAGCCGCATCGACCGTGCCTGCGTTCAGTGCGGGCGCTGACGGCGCGCGGGTCGCATCCCGATGCGAGACTCGTTTGGATCTTGGGCAAGGACGGCACCAGAAAAGCCGGTAGTGTGCTGTTTTGAATCAAAACAGTCCACTACCGAAAGGCCCTCAATTTTCGCCATGGCAGATTTTTGTGCTAGTCTGTTTTGGTTTCCCACAAACGGGAGAGGTGTCCGAGCGGTTTAAGGAGCACGCTTGGAAAGCGTGTGTCGGGGAAACTCGACCGTGGGTTCGAATCCCACCCTCTCCGCCACCCCTAGCCGTACTATCTACATCCGTGCTACAGAATGCTACATTTTCGCGACCAATTGCAGGGCCTTGCACAGCCTTGCAGCGAGGAACTTGGATGGCAATTCAAACCGTATATTACAGGCAAAAGATCGCAGGAACAGGGTGGCGATATCGACCGCTCACAGTAGGCCGCCGCCTTGAAGCGGCCAAGAACGGTCCGTACTTTATTCGCGTTCGCAACGGCCCCGGAAGATACCAGCGGCTTAAATATGACACGGAGCAGGCCGCGGCGAAGGCTGCAAAGACGGCCCGGTTACTCGACAAGCGCAAGAGCTCGGCCTGACCGTTGACGACCTGACGAGCGAAACCAACACTCAACGCGTTTCGATCAAGACCGCTGTCGAAAGCTATCTGTCGCTTGCATAGCGGCGATGACCTCGAACACGTTTGTCGCGAACACCGCGCACACCTCGTCGAGGAATGCGACGCCGTCGCCTGCAAACCGACAGGTATCATCTCCAAGGTGCGTGCAGGCGGCGAAACGCGGTGGGCGAACATCCAACCTGACGTTTGAACACCGTGGCAAGGTGGGTGGAACTGCTGAAGCCTGTTTTCGTACTGATCTCGTCAATACTCAGCGCCGGTTGCTTGAGGAGAAGTTCCTGCGCAAGCGAAATGCGCCTTCTTAGAACGTAGGCGTGAACCGGTACGCCAACAGACTGTCGAAATGCACGTTCCAAATGTCGTGCGCTGACACCAGCAAGTTGGGCTAATTGCCGCAAGGCGATTGGCTGCTCAAGGCTGTCTTCGATGTAATCCAAAACCGCTCTGCGACGCCGTCCGGACAAGCCTCCGGAGTGTTGCGGCGGATGCACGGATAACGACGAGTAGGAATGGATCAGGTGATGCGCCAGAAACTCACAAGCGCTCTCAGCATAAAGCCGTCCTGAAGGAGAGCCGTTTCGCCCCTCTACCATGAGCTGACGGACCAGCGCTTCAATCAGGGCATCGCGTACGAGAAATTGCGGAATGATCTCGACGTTACGGGGGTCGGCCTCCCAATGTTCCGAGATCACGCGCGCCAGGAACGCTTGAGGGACAAACAAGACAGCGGCTCGCGAGGATGCGCGGGCTTCCCACTTTGCTTCCAGGCCCGGGGGAGTGAGATTTATTGTGCCGGGATCGCTCCAGCCTTCGACCGATCGGCGCCCTAGCTCCCGGCGAATACGGTGCCTACCCGAGACGTATAGTCCTAGAGCGGTCTCAGCAAACGAAGCGGTTGCATGAAGTGGCGTATCCGCAACGAGTAGCGAGAATGTGTTCCAGTCCGCTGAAACCGTAGGCTTTGCGGGCAGAATATCGACAAGTCCGGAAGCTGACAGGGGTTCACGTTCCATTGCCGGAGAATCTTACCACGATGGCCGCGTCGGCTTCAGGATCGGGACATCACCATCACAGATCACGCAAGAACAACACGGCCACGGTTGAGCGCTGTTAGGTCGATGCGATATTTCTGTACGGTCGGCCGGTTTTTTCGCCGAGATGCGGATTGTTCAGGTTATCATACGCCGCCATGACCTCTTCGGGACACGCGTCTGAATCGAAACAGGTCCTTGAGGCACAGTTGCGAGCGACACTGGACGTAATACCGGCGTATACCTGGTACACGAACCCGTCTGGCGCGCTCACCTTCGTAAATCAGCGATGTGCGGATTACCTGGGCCTCCTGAAAGACCATCCGCTCCGGTTGGGCATCGATACAGGCGCAGCATGGGATTCTCATATCCCTCTTCTTCATCCGAACGACCACGAGGAGACACGCAGAGTCTGGTCGAACTGTCTGCGCACAGGACACGCCAGCGAGGCGAGTTTTCGAGTTCGTAATGGTCAAGGACAATACCGCTGGTTCCTCAGTCGTGCCGAACCCCTTCGGGGAAGCGACGGAACTCTGCTGTACTGGATCGGAATTAACATTGATATCGAAGAGCGCAAACAGGCCGAATTCTACCTTGCCGAAGGACAGCGGCTTGCCCATATGGGCAGCTGGGCATTCAAGGCTGCTGGATTCGATTTCTGGTCTTCCGAGTTGTTTCAAATCCATGGCCTTGATCCGAGTGGCAAGCCGCCAACGGTCGAAGAATATTTGGCTCTCGTACACCCAGAAGATCGCGAGTTTATGAAACAAGCGATTGAGAAGATCTTAGCCGATCATCGCGAATTCGAGTTTACGAAGCGAATCGTGCGCCCTGATGGGAAGATTCGCGCCGTTAGATGCGTGGGTGTTCCCGTGTTTCAGGGCGAAACGTTCCAGGGATTCGTGGGCACGGGGATGGATGTCACCGAGCAGGAAGAATTGGCCCAGGATTTGCGCCGAAGCAAAGCGCATCTAACAAATGCGCAAACACTAAGTCACACAGGCAGCGTCGGGATGGAAGTAAGGACGAAAAGGATATTTTGGTCGGAGGAATCGGCACGGATTTACGGGTACGCCCACGGGACGGAGCCAACGCCCGATTTGATACTGCAGCGAGTTCATCCTGATGATGTCAACCTTCTCAAAGACGTTCTCAAGCGGGCGGCTCAGGGCGGAGCAAACTTTGACTTTGAGCATCGGTTGCTCATGCCGGATGGGTCCGTAAAGTATATCTACAATCTCTCACAGAGCATGAAGGACGAGGCTGGCAACGAAGAAGTTGTTGGCGCCATAGTAGATATCACGGAACGCAGGCGCGCCGAGGAAGCCTTGCGACAGAGTGAGGAGAGGTTTCGCTTAGTTGTTGAGAGCATCCCCGGTCTGGTGGTTACCAAGACGTTGGAAGGTGAACTCGAGTTCGTCAACCGACGAGCCGTAGACTACTTCGGAAGAACCCTTGAACAACTGAAGGGCTGGCGGACTAGCGATGCCGTCCACCCAGATGACCTCGCTAATGCAGTTGCAGTGTGGAGGGACTCAATCGAAAAGGGGATTTCGTACGACGTTGACCATCGTCTTCGCCGCTCCGACGGTGTATACCGCTGGTTTCACGTATGTGGACGACCTCTGCGTGATGCGCAGGGCCTTATTGTTCGGTGGTATGCCCTGCTAACGGACATAGACGACCGCAAGAAGGCCGAACAAAAACTTGAAGAACAAGAGATGGAGCTTCGGCAGGTGCTGGACTTCACACCACAAGTCATAGCTGTTTTCGGACCCCGCCGCGAGCGTCTGTTTACCAACCGCACGGCGCTTGATTACTTCGGCCTTACTCTTGAGGAGTGGGTCAAAGGCCTCCGCTGCACTGTAGATCATCCCGATGATTCAGAACGGGTCCAGGCTCGATGGGACCGTGCCATGTCGAGCGGCTCTGCTTTTGAAAGCGAAGTGCGGTATCGCAAGGGCGATGGTAGTTACCGCTGGTTTCTGGCTCGTTTCAACCCAGTTCGCGATGACAAGGGACAAATCCTTCGTTGGTACATTGCGTGTACCGATATCGAAGACCTGAAGCGGACTGAAGAAAAGCTGCAACAGGAAAATGTTGCTCTCCGCGATGAAATCGACAGGGCCTCGATGTTCGAGGAGATCGTTGGAACTTCGCCCGCTTTGCAAACTGTTCTCTCGCGCGTCTCCAAGGTTGCGCCAACCGATTCTACGGTTCTTATTACCGGTGAGACTGGAACTGGCAAAGAGCTTGTCGCCCGCGCGATTCACCGACGATCGCACCGCGCCCTACGCGCTTTCATCAGCGTGAGCTGCGCTGCAATTCCTCGTGACTTGATAGCCTCGGAGTTGTTCGGCCATGAAAAGGGGGCTTTCACGGGAGCAATGCAGCGACGAATCGGCCGGTTCGAGCTGGCCGAGGGCGGAACGATCTTCCTTGACGAGGTGGGCGAGCTGTCGGCCGAGACCCAGGTTGCCCTTCTAAGGGTATTACAGGAACGGGAATTCGAGCGGGTTGGAGGAAGGCAAGCTATCCACGTCGACGTTCGCGTCATCGCAGCGACGAATCGTGATCTGAAGGCAGCTGTGGCCTGCGGGGCTTTCCGCCAGGACTTATATTACCGGCTAAACGTATTTCCGCTTGAGGTGCCTCCTTTGCGGGAACGAAGGAAGGACATTCCCCTGCTGGTTCAATACTTTATTGATCGCTACGCGCGCAAAGCTGGTAAGAACATAAGGAGGGTCGACAAAAAGACACTCCAGTTACTTGAGTCATATCCTTGGCGCGGAAACATACGCGAATTACAAAATGTCATCGAACGATCTGTAATCGTGAGTGAAACAGAGACTTTTTCGGTAGATGAAAGCTGGCTATCGCAACAGCCCCATGATGAGAGGTCACGCGGCAAGCCGTACCTGTCGGAGAAACTGGCAGCTAAAGAGAAAGAAATAATCGAGGAAGCTCTGCGAGAAAGCCAAGGACGGGTATTCGGACCGTCAGGCGCGGCAGCCAAACTAGGGATTGCGCGGTCCACGCTTGAACTGAAGATTCGATCACTAAACATCAACAAGAATCGCTTCAAGGGGGGGCCTTGAAGCTGAGACTCCTGCCGCGCCAGGCAACAAACCTGGGACCCGCCAAGCACACAAGGCAAGTTCACTGCTATTCGATCTCCGCCGAGAAGCATTCTCCCTTAGGAAACCGACCGATCTCATCAACGATTTAAATCCTTCACTCCGTCTCCGTCAGACTAGTTGCCACCGCGCCCTCTGTCCGGAATTCTGTCAATTGTTAGAATATCGGCCATTTTGAACGGCGGCTGTCCTTTCTTATCAGTGACTTACATTTGGCCACCAAGCTGCCCTTCTTCAAGGCGACTTTCGTTCAACGAGGTCCAAAGGGTTGAATTTCCATTCTCCTCGTCTGCCATTTTCAAGGAGAGGGAGTTCGCATGTTAAGAACTCGGAGAACAGAGAATGGTCGAGTTCTGTTCACACTCAGCGGCCGGATCGAAACAGAGGATGTCAAACACCTTCAGCAACTGCTCGCCGTCGAGAGGTCTGGGAAGCACCTGATTTTGGATTTACGGGACGTGACGCTCGTCAACCAGGATGCAGTCAAGTTTCTCAGCCGCTGCGAGGCCGATGGCATCGAGCTCGACCATTGTCCTCTTCATGTCCGACAGTGGATCGATCAACTAAAACGCTAACCCAGGCGACGACGGGACGGAAGTGATGACAGTTCGTTCTAGGTCAGCAAAGAATCCTTTCGGGGACTCGTCCCTATGGGATTCAACCAGCACTCATCAATAGAAACGACTATATGGCGCAAACCTTCACGAAAGTCGGCCTAGACGCTCTTCTCACGCCGGAGAATTGCGTACATCAGCCGTTGCCACCGGAGAACAGCATGTCGACCAAACTGGATGGGTTGGCCCTCGATCAATTGTTCAGAACAGCTCGCACCCGCAACGGCTGGACTGACCGCCCTGTTACCGAAGAACAGTTGCGCGAGCTTTATGATCTGATGAAATTCGGTCCAACCTCTTCCAATTCTTGTCCGGCGAGGTTCGTGTGGGTCAGGAGCGCCCAGGGCAAGGGCAGGCTTGCAGCGCTTGCCGCGCCCAACAATGCGCCAAAGATACTGGCAGCGCCGGTCACAGTTATCGTCGGCTATGATCTGGACTTTGCCGAACAATTGCCGAAGTTGTTTCCCGCGCGCGGCAAAGACATGCAAGCGTTTTACTCCGACCCCCTGGTCGCGCAAACCACTGCTTTTCGCAACAGCAGCCTTCAGGGCGCCTATCTGATTGTGGCGGCGCGCGCATTGGGACTGGACTGCGGTCCGATGTCCGGCTTCCGCAACGAGGCGGTGGATTGCGAATTCTTTGCCAACACACGCATCAAATCCAATTTCATTTGCTCCATCGGGTGCGGATCGAATGAAAACCTCTTCCCGCGCAACCCAAGACTGACGTTCGAGGAAGCAGGACGCTTTGCCTAAAGGAGCGGCAAAATGAATAGTAGCAAAACGGCGCCAAAGGTTGAGCCGGCGCGTCATTGGATTAATGGCGAGTGGGTCGGCTCGTCTACAGTAGCAAAATCCATAAGCCCTTCCACCGGGGAGGTCCTCGGGCAGTACTCGGCGGGTGGGCGAACCGAAGCGGCGTCCGCAATCGCCGCTGCGCGAAATGCCTTTGACAACGGGACCTGGGCCCATGACCCGCAACTCCGATCGCGGGCGCTTCTCGAACTCGCTGACAGACTTGGTGAGCGCGCGGACGCAATTGCGCTGACGATTAGCCGCGAGATGGGCAAGCCGTTGGGTGACGCGACGATCGAAGCTACCTGGAGCCCGTCAACGCTTCGTTACAATGCGGGCACCGCGCTGTCTCAGACAGGCACGTCAGCTGAGATCGCGCCGGGCGTATTCGCGACGGCCACGCGCGAGCCGATCGGGGTCGCGGGAATCATCGTACCCTGGAATTCCCCTCTCGCGCTGCTGCTCCGCGCGTTGGGTCCGGCCTTAGCAGCCGGCTGCACGACGGCCATCAAACTCCCCGGTCAGACAGCGTTGGTCAATTCTCTCATCGCGGAAGCAGTCTCGGCGACCGAGAGTTTGCCGAAGGGCGTGGTGAATATCTTCACGGAGGCTGGAAATGAGGGTGCGCCGTTGCTGGTCGAATCGCCTGACGTCGACGTTATCAACTACACCGGCAGCACCAAGGTGGGCCGGCAGGTCGCCGAAAAAGGCGCACAGACGCTGAAGAGGATTTGCCTGGAATTAGGCGGGAAAACACCGCTGATCGTTTTTGAGGACGCGGACATTGAGGCTTTCGCACCCCTCGTCGTGACAGCGCTCACAAAGTTCAATGGCGAATTCTGCATGACGGGCTCGCGAGTTCTCGTACAGCGAAGTGTCGCCGACGCGTGGCGGGAACGAATCGCGTCCCTTTTGGAGAAGGTTGTGGTCGGGCGAGCTGATGACCCGAATACTCAGATGGGTCCTTTAATCGATCGCGTCAATGTCGAGCGGGTCGATCGCTTGGTCGAGGATGCCAAACGATATGCGCGGATCATCGTTCGTGGCGGCCCGATCGTGGATGGTCCTCTGGCGGTCGGTGCGTTTTATCGCCCCGCCATGCTGGAGACGGAATCGCTGGACGTTCCGTTGGTTCAAGAAGAGATATTCGGCCCCGTGCTGAGCTTCGAGACTTTTGCGACGGAGGAGGAGGCGATCACACGTGCCAATGCCACCGTATTTGGCTTGGCCGCCGCGCTCTTCACCAAAGATTTCGATCGCGCACACAGGGTCGCCCGCGCCATCAAAGCTGGCACCGTTTGGACCAACACGTGGGCAACTCTTAGTGACGCTTTCGAAGAGGGCGGCTTCAAGTACAGTGGCATCGGACGAGCTCGGGGGCTTCGCGCGATGGAAGAATTTCAGGAAGTGAAAACGCAATTTCGTGCCGTAAGGGCCTTGGGTGGATCATCACCGCACTCAGGCGCCATGGCACCGTAACTCTCACAGGAGAAACTCGATGACCGTTCCCAGTCTGCCCAAACTCGGCACGCCGCCTGCCCCGGCACCCTTGCGCAAAATCGCGCTTGAGGAGCACTTCGGCCACCCGATTGTATTCATGCGGGATAGCGAGGGCCGGTTCGAGACCCGTAAAGAGGCCGCCGTCGGCCATCTCGGGCCGGAGTATTTTGAGGTCGTGCAGAAGCGCCTTCTGGACTTCGACACGACGCGCCTCCAAGCCATGGACGAGGCGGGCGTTGAGAAGGTGCTGCTCTCCTTCGGTGCCGGGTTTCGGACCTTCGGTGTGCAGGGCATCCTCGACCGAGTCGAAGCGCAAAACACCGCTCGCATAGTGAACGACTTTCTCGCAGAACAGGTGCGCGCACACCCCAGCCGTTACGTTGGCATGGCCACCCTTGCGCTCCAGGATCCCGACCAAGCCGCACGCGAGCTTGAGCGTTGCGTTACTAAACTCGGCTTCAAAGGGGTCATGGTGAACGGATATACCCAGGTCGAGACCCCAGACAATTTGATCTATCTCGACGATGCGCGGATGACACCGCTGTGGGAAGCGCTGACGGCGCTTGATATGCCGCTTTACCTCCACCCACGCGCGTCGCACAAAGCCGCGATGTACGACAACCATCCTGAGCTTACCGGCGCGAACTGGGGTTTTGCCCCGGAGACCGCGACGCATGCGCTGCGCATCGTCTATGGCGGCATCTTTGATCGCTTTCCGACTGCCAAGCTGGTGCTGGGACATCTCGGCGAGTCCCTACCATTTTTCGCCTGGCGCATTCAGCACGGCGTCAACTTCAGTCCGAATGGCCGCTTTACAAAGAAGCGCCTGGTCGACTATCTCGCGGAGAACATTTGGGTCACTACGAGCGGCAACTTCAACACCCAGGCACTTCACTGCACGATCCTTACGATGGGCGCCGATCGCATCCTCTTCTCGAATGACTACCCGTACGAGGATTACGCCGAGGGCGGGGAATTCATCGATACGGTACCGATCAGCGAGAGCGACCGTCGCAAGATCGCTTACGAGAACGCCAAGGCGCTTTACAAGCTGTAGAAAGGCTCGCAAGCCCCCGGATCCGTTCAGCAAGAATTGACTAGAAGAAAAGGACAACTATCATATGTCGACCAACCTGACGGCAGTGCTTCAACAGATTCTGCAGAACACAACGAATCTCAAAGTGCTTCGGGAACTCGTGACGCCGGACGTGACATACGTTTCATTGAACTTCAACAACCCTGAACTGAAGAAAATTGAGCCTTGGGCCGGTACTCACAACGGGCCTGAGGCGCTCCCTAAGGTTTTTGCCGGCATCCAGAGCTTCTGGAAGACACTCGACTTCAAGGTTACTGACACGATTGAGCAGGGTAACCGCGTGGCCTTCTTCGGCTCGTTTACTTACAAATCGAACGTGACCGGGAAAGAAATCACGTCTCCTTTTAGTCTTTTGGCTCGTTTCGAAGGCGACAAGGTTGCTTACCTCCAGTTTCAGGAGGACAGCTACGGCACCGCAGGCTCATTCAAAACAGGGGGCACGACGCGCTTCCACAGCGATCCCGCGGGAAAAGAGGTTGAGGTTTAACGTCGAGTACGTTGTCGCTAGGAATTTCCCGGCGGTCAAGGGGACGGGATTCACAAAACGGTGCCGGTTCGCGAGAGTGGGCCTTCGAGGCGCCAATTGGAGATTTAAATCCTGGGAGACTCAAAATGACTAACGTACCGAATGAAGACAAGCGATATGACTTCATCGTGGTCGGAGCAGGTGCGGCCGGTTCGGTCCTGGCAGCTGAATTGTCCGCGTCCAGTGCCCAAGTGCTCGTCATCGAGTCGGGAGGACAAGACGATGCACCAACGATCGGGAACCCGAGCGTCTGGTTTTACAACGTCGGCGGGCCGCTCGACTACCACTTGCCCATCACCCCGTCGCCGCGATTGAACAATCGCAAGTTCAACATGGCCCTCGGCCACGTCCTTGGTGGCGGCAGCAGCATCAATGCCATGGTGTGGATCCGGGGCATGCAGCGGGACTACGACGGGTGGGCGAAAAACGGAGCCAAGGGGTGGGCCTTCGCCGACGTGCTTCCGGTCTTCAAGAGTCAAGAGGATTGGGAGGGTGGCGCCAATGCCTGGCGCGGAGCGGGCGGCCCCATTCACATCCGCCGGCCAAAAAATCCCCATCCCACAGCGCCAGCCTTCATCGACGCCGCGCGCGAGATGGGCATGCCCATTCTGGACGACGTGAACGGACCGATGCGCCCCGGCGCCGGCTATATCAACATGAATATCGCCGCGGATGGAACTCGCGTGAGCGCAGCTCGTGCCTTCCTGCGCCCGGCTTTGTCGAGGCCGAACCTGACTCTGCTCCTGAACACGAACGTGGTGAAACTGAACTTTAAAGGTACTCGTTGCGTGGGCGTCAAGTTGATCAGAGACGGTGCGGTAAAGGATATCGCGGCCGACAAGGAAGTGATCCTTGCTGCGGGCACCATCAACAGCCCCAAGCTTCTGATGCTCTCAGGCGTGGGGGAAGCGAGGGCACTGCGCAACTTTGGAATCGACGTCGTCGAAAACCTGTCCGGCGTTGGCGACAACCTGCAGGACCATGTGCTGGCGTTGGGAGTGGTGTTCAAGTACAAAGGCAAGATGCCGGATCGGCCGGCCGACAGCAATGCCGTCGAGGCAGAGGCTTACCTGTCGAGCGATCCTTCGGGTGACACAGACATTAGTCTTGTGCTTCATCAAATGCCCGTGGTTACGCCCGAAGTGGCATCGCGCTTTGGAACTCCTCCACCGGACTCGTTCACAATAGGGCCAGCTCTTGTGCAGCCCACCAGCATAGGTTCCATACGCCTGGCCAGCGACAAGTTTCAGGATGCCGCCGTGATCGATGGCAACTACCTGAGTACGGACCACGATGTGACGGCCGTCGTGCGGGGCGTCGAGGCCGCGCGTGAGCTTGGGAGCCAGCGTGCCTTCGACAATTTGCGCGAGAACGAACTCATTCCGGGACCCAACGCGACCGCCGAGGAGATCCTAGAACTCGCGAGACTTGCCGCGACGAGCTTTGGACACGGGGTGGGCACCTGCAAGATGGGCGTAGACGAACTCGCGGTGGTCGACCCAGAACTTCGCGTGCACGGACTGCAAGGCTTGCGCGTGGCCGACGCATCGGTGATGCCGCGGATCATTACGGGGCCGGGGACAAACGCGTCGGCCCATATGATTGGGGGCCGTGCCGCCAAGCTGATTCTTGGCTAGCGATACCGGTTCTCCCATGACCAGCACTCATCAGACGGTGTTTACGATCGACGCTCCTCACCACATGCTGCCCGACTTTTTCTGGCGGAAGACGGAGAACGCCCTTACTCCGATCGGCGGGCTTGCGCCGCTTCGCTGCTCGAAGGAAACGACCGTCTTATTCATGGATGACGCCGGTATCGACGTTGCCGTGGTATCGCTTAGCACACCCGGTGCGCACACTGGCGACAGCATCAAAGCTCGCGCGCTGGCGCGCCGGTGCAACGAATTCTCGGGACATTTCGCCGCCTCTAAACTGGCTCGCTGTCTGCTTATTGTTGGGCTATGCCTGTTTGTCACGGGTGTGGTGTACGCACAGACACCCGATCCCTCGCCGGTAGATGCTCCACAGCCGGGAGTACGGCCGCCCCTTAGCCCATTTCCGAGATTTCAAGACTGGAGCTTTTTGCGCGACCCGTCCCAACGGATGGATCCTTTTGATAGGTTGAAGTTCATTCCGCTGAACGAGTCCGGCACAAACTACCTAACGCTCAGCTTTGAGAGTCGGACGGAATTTCAGTATCTCAAGAACAACGCTTGGGGCGCAGGACCGCAAGATCTGACAGGTTACGTTTTCCAACGATTGATGCCCGGCGCTGACCTACACTTAGGAGATCACACTCGCATTTTTGTGACGCTGGCGTTTGACGACGTGGGTGGCAAGAAAGCTGGCCCACGGCCAGTAATCGACAAAGATGTTGCCGATGGACATGAAGGTTTCGTCGAGTTCGGCAGTAATCTTCTTGATCGACACCCCGGCTGGGATGTCATCGTCGGACGTCAGGAGGTCTCACTCGGAACAGGACGCCTTCTCGACAACAACGAGGGAGTGAACGTAAGAAGCGCCTTCGATGGCATTCGCCTAGGGTATGACAAACCGAAGGGGCGCATCGATTTGATCGCCGTCAAGCCGGTGGAGACGAACCCTGGCGCGTGGGACGACATACCCAATCCTGCGATCGGGCTGTGGGGATTGTATGCCTCGAATGTGCGCTGGAATTCGCAGTTCATGTCGGATGTCTACTTTCTCGATTACGACGTGAAGTTAGCGACGTACCAAAACCAGTCTGCACGTGAGCAACGGCGCACGATTGGAGCGCGGTATTTCAATCGCTCGCCCAACGAACCACCCACGACAGGTTTTGACTATAACGTTGAGACTGGGTTCCAGTGGGGTTCATTCGGGAATCGCTCGATCCGCGCGTGGGGCGCTGGAGCGAACATTGGGTGGACACTACCCAGTCCGGTGTGGCGGGTGCATTTCGGCTTCCAAGCGGATGCCCTCAGCGGAGACGATGGCCAATCGAATACACTGGGAACACTCAACGCAATGTTTCCGCGAGGAGCTTATTTCGGTCCGAAGTTTGCATTCATCGGGCCGGCAAACTTGTTGGATCTCCAGCCTCAGTTTGTCTTCCATCCCCTTCAGAACGTAACCGGAACTTTCGAGTGGATCTGGTTCTGGCGCGAGAGTACGAAAGATGCGCTTTATACTTTTGGGAACGTGCCATTGCGGCCGGCAAATCTCAGCAACGCACGATACGTCGGGAGTCAACCGAATCTGGAGATTCGTTGGGCGATACACGAGCATTTCTTGGCCGCCTTGAATCTCGCCGGCTTCCTTACAGGGACGTTCTTGCAGCAATCTCCTCCGTCCAAGGAAATCGTGTTCTTTAACCTAGGGCTTACGTATCGGTTTTGAGCTGTCATGGACGAGATTCGCGAAAACGGCGCTGGGCTCGCGACGGCGGTTGGGCCTTCCCATCAATCGCCGCGAATTGGGCATTCCTTTGCTTATTTATCACTGAGGAGGAACGACATGAGTACCAGCGAACAAAAAAAGCGTTCTGCAGCGGTCACCGGTGCCGGGAGTGGGCTCGGTCGGGACATTGCGCTTGGACTAGCAGCGAAGGCCTACCGCGTCTTCGGGACAGCAATGTCAGCAGAGGAGATCGCGGATCTCAAGACGGCGTCAAGTGGCGCGGTGAATCTGACCGTATGCGACATTACTAACGAAGCCGCCGTGAAGGCCTGGGCGGAACAAGTCTCAAACGAGAACGAGGGTCGGCTCGATCTTCTCATCAGCAACGCTGGAATTCTGACCCCCGGCCCGCTAGAAGTTCTGCCGCTTAGCGCCATCCGGCACGAATTTGAAGTCAATGTTTTCGGCGCTCTCGCCGTGGTGAACTCCTTTCTCCCTGCGTTGCGGAAGGCGCGGGGACGAATTGTCCAAGTCAGTACGATGACGGCCACATTGCCGTTTCCTTTTAACGGGCCGTCGGGCGCATCGAAGGCCGCTTTCGACGCGCTTGCTGCCGTCTACCGCGCGGAACTGAAGCCGTTTGGCATCGATGTCGTTCTGGCTGTAGCCGGCAACATGAGAACTGGCGGACCAGCCAAGACCGCCGACGCACTCAAGCGCACCGCCGAACGGATGACGCCCGAACAACGCGAATTGTACGGGAAGGCTTTCGATACCTTTGCAACAACTCTCAACAACATGCAGGGCAGCGGCCTGGAGTCAGTCTCGGCCGCCCGCCGGGTTATCGAGCTTGCTGAGCAAGTGCCCCCGCCGAGTCGAGGAGCAGTGGGCGCGGACGCCGAGGAGATTCTTCGATTCGTCCATGAGACGTCCGATGCCGAACAGGATGCGATGCGACTCCATATGGTCGGCTTGGAGTAATAAGAGCCGGGTCTCAGTACCCAAGCTTCGGAGTCAAATCTATAGAGGAGAACTATCATGATTGTACTCGTCGACCCCAATGATAGCCGCGCCGTTCGTAACAAGGACAACGTCCTTGCCCTCTACGAACAGATGATCAACCAGAAGAAGTCGGAGGAAGCAACGGCCAAGTTCGTCAGTCCAGCCTACATCCAACACAACCCCCTCATTCCGGACGGTCCCGTAGCCCTGGGGCAGTTTTTCGGTAAGGTCACCCGAGAACGTGCACGCGCACGAGTTGTTGTCCACCGCATCATCGCAGTCGGCGAATACGTCTGGGCTCACGTGAATTTCCTGAACCTGTTTAACGATGATCCGCAGGACACGGGAATCGCCGGTGTCGATATCTATAAGATCGACGCTGACGGAAAAGCGATAGAGCATTGGGATGCCTTGCAACTGGTCGGTGACCCGAAGAACTCCGCCCCGATGGTCGCGCCGAATATCCCCCGTGCCAATCCAAATGGAATGTTCTAAGCGGCGCCACAAGGAGGAAGAGTAATCAGCAGCTACTCGACCGAATAGTCCACCACGGTTATCCTGCGGAGTTCCTCGTCCGACACTGCCCCCGTATACGCGCCCAGGCAAAAGACCGCTGCGTCGTGACCCGAGAGCGTCTCCGCGAGTGAAGAGCAAAGCCCACCGCTCAACGAGCACTGCTATTATGGGGCGCGATTATTCCGCCCGCCCAATCGCGCGGGTCCGCTTTTCGAGTTCTACTCTATTGCTCGAAAACTGGCGGGGGCCCGCTGACCCGCTTCCATTTCAGGTTTACATTTACTTCGACCCGGTTCGCGATCTTGATCAACGGGATGTTGCTTGTCATGCCGTAGTCTTTGCGATCGAAGGCCATTGTGCCGCCGATGCTGCCGGACGTTGTTCCTTTGCCGCTCGCAGTAAGAGTGAGTGTTTCCCTCTTCGTAACGCCACGAATGGTAAAGTCGCCCTCTAGGTCGAATGTGTTCGGACCGGTCTGAACGACTTTCGTGGATTTGAATGTGATCATGGGGAAGTCTTTCACGTCAAAGAAGTCCTTGCTTCTCAATTTGCCGTTTTTCACGCCGCTGCCGGTGTTCACACTGTCCGCTTCGATCTCGACGTCTAGAACTGCGCTTGTCACGTCCACGGACGAAAGCTTTATGCTTGCATTCCATTTGCCAAAGGTACCCTTAATGGGGATGGAAGACTCGACACCAAATCTGATGGTGCTTTCTACCGGCGTGACTTCGTAGACCGGGACTTGCGCGCGGCTCGCCGGCGGGAGCGTGCCAAACGCAAGCAGGCACAGCGCGGTCGCCAGGAAGTCGCTAGCGCTTGGTTTCTTACGATTCCGCTCATCGTCGGCGCAAGACCAGTTCTTGCGCGCCGGGAACCCACTTGCCAACACACTGCGCTGAGATTCATGCATGATCGATCCCTCGATTGCTCTGCTCCGGCGGCGGTCTCAATCTGCCCATCTGCAAGCGCGGAGAAACCATCAGAGTTGTATATTTGTTAGCGATTTCGTACAAAGCCCGGGCTCGCAAAGCTGGGATTCGGGTAGGTATAAAATCCTTGCCCCGTTGCTCTCCCGAGCTTGCCCTTATCCAGGTATTGCGTTTTGAGGAGGCACGCCAGCTTCTCAAACTCCGGGCTGCCTGTTGCGTTTGCTCGCGCAAGAGTAATGTTGTACGCAGTGGTGATGCCAACTGTGTCGAGAATAGCAAAGGGTCCTTCGGGCGCACCAGTCGCGATCATCCATGTCTTGTCGATTGTCTCCACGTCTGCCACCTCTTTCAGCAGCAGCACTTGGGCAGCTTCTAAGAATGGGATCAAAAGTGAGTTCAGAATATAACCGGGCTGTTCCTTATATAACGGAAGTGCGACCATCCCAATTGCCTTCGCGAACTCGATCACATCCTGGAACACTGTCTCATCTGTCCCGGGATGCTTCATAACTTCAGCAGTCGTGTTTTTCCAGATGCTGTTGGCAAAATGAAGCGCGAGAAACTTATCCGGGCGGCCAGTTGCTTCGGCAAACTGACTAGGCACTAGAGTAGAAGAGTTTGTTGCGAAGATGGTCTTCTCTGGTGCCACTTTCCCAAGTTCTTTATAGAAAGCAGTTTTGATTTGGACCACTTCGGGAATGGCTTCAATCACCAAATCTGTATCTGCGACAGCTTGAGCAAGGTTCGCGTAGAACGATATACTGTCGAGAGCTTCGTCCACTGCTTGTTGCGTGGCACCCAAATCTTCTTTGTAATTTTCCTTTAACTTGGCCAGCCGCTCTCTGGCGTGTCCCAGAATCTCTTCCGAAACGTCGTACACATTTACATGAAAACCTTTGTACGCCGCTTGATACGCAATCTGACTCCCTAGCACGCCGGTGCCGGCGACCGTAATATTTTTGTAGTTCATTTGTATGTTCCCCTTGAAGCCAGTATTTCTGCTCTGTTCATCCTAAAATGACGGCCAGGACGGCCGTCTAGTAAGACGGCGCGGTAGAACCACGAACCACGTTCATCTGCTCGCCGTACATCCGTTAGTGTTAACTCGTTTTGCAAGCCGCGCCGAGGCTTCGATGCTTACCACTCTCCACTCGCGAGGTGAGGCGGGCGGGTCTGTCATGACCTCCAGCTGTTGAAGCCAGTCCTTTGCGGCGAGCGTGGCTTGTTCTGGTCCGAACAGCTCCGCGACTGCGCTGAAGAACGCAGACAATTCTCGTTCCGCCCCGATCATTAGTTCGGCGCAAATAAAACTGCCATTCTGGTGCGGTTCGCTATGGGAAAGTCGATTCATTGCCGCGTGGCCTCCCAAGTATCGGTAAGTTCGAATCGGAACGGTCTGCCGGTTAGGAACTAGCAACCCAACAGACCGTCCGTGGCCAAAGTCGATTGCGTCACTTCGCGCTCGTTGGTCCAGGCCCAGCAAGAGTGGTCATTCAAGAATCGCCCGGGTTTCGAGAAATGCCTCGATCCCATACCTGCCATATTCGCGGCCAACGCCGGAGTATTTGAATCCGCCCCAGGGCGCTTGGGGATCGTCGGTCATGCCGTTGATCACGACGCGGCCGGCCCGCAACTGCGAGGCTACGCGGCGTGCGCGCGAAAGGTCGGTTCCGATGACGGCGGCGTGAAGACCATATTTGGAGTCGTTGGCGATCCGGATCGCTTCGTCTTCGGAGTCGTACGTGATCACACTGAGCACGGGGCCGAAAATCTCTTCCTGAGCGATCGTCATGTCGTTCCGCACATTGACAAATACTGTCGGCTTCACGAAGTTACCCGCCTCCAGTCCTTCCGGGCGACCCTCGCCGCCGACCAGCACTTCCGCACCTTCTTCGATGCCCTTGCGGATGTAGGATTCCACGCGATCATACTGTTTCTGCGAGACCATAGGTCCAACAGCGGTCTTGGGGTCGGCCGGGTCGCCCACCGTGAAAGCGGGCATGGCCTTCCGTATGGCCTGCTTCACCTCGTCCAGCCGGCTTTTCGGTGCAAGAAGCCGCGTTCCGGCGGCGCAAGCTTGACCACTGTTCAAAAAGGCCATGGTGAGAGCCGCCGGGATGGCTTGGTCGAGCGCGGCGTCATCGAGCAGGATCGTGGGCGACTTTCCGCCCAGCTCCAGCGTGACGCGCTTCATCGTTGCGGCGCTATCGCGCATAATGCCTTGACCCACAGCAACAGAGCCGGTGAACGAGATCTTAGCGACGTCTGGATTACGCACGAGTTCAGCGCCGACAACATTGCCGAGGCCGGTGACGACATTCAAAAGGCCCTTCGGCAGCTCGGCCTCGTGCAGGGCCTCGACTAACACGCGTGTTTGCAGCGAGCTTATCTCACTCGGCTTGATGACGACCGTGCACCCTGCAGCAACGGCGGAAGCCAGCTTGAGGCAAATGAACAGCGTGTTCGCATTCCAGGCAGTAATCAGACCGGCCACTCCGACCGGTTCCAGGGTCACCGTCGTTTTATCCCACGTGCGTGTCCATGTCATCTCTTGAAGTGCCTTCTGCGCTGCCAGAAACGCGTTGATACCCGACCGCACAATCGGCCCAGCGAACTGCACGACACCGCCATATTCTTCCACCATAGCGGCCGTCAGATCGTCGAACCGCGCCGAAGCGGCTTCATGCAGTCGGTGTAGAATCTTCGCTCGTTCTTCCTTTGTGGATAGGCCGTAAGTCGCGAATGCGCGTTTGGCTGCGGCGACGGCGCGCCGTGTATCCTCTTCATCGGCGAGCGTGACGCGGCCGATCACCTTGCCGTCGGTCGGACGGACGACGTCTATGACCTCGTGGCCATGGGATTCAACGAACGCCCCATCGATGTAGTGCGTCGTGATCGCCTTAATCGTCTCGCTCTTCATGACTGCTTTCATCGCGTTTCTCCTTGTGTGAGAATTTCAGTCAGAACCAGTGACTGCGACGCGCGGAAGCGGCGGCCCTTTCCCCGCGCCTAACAATCATTCACGCCGCCCCGTGACGCCCTTCTCGAAACGAACTCCGCCATGCTCATCCGGCCTTGCAGGTGCAGCCCTCGCACACCGGAATGTCATGACATCCGGTTCCTACTTTCTTCAAGCTAACGATGCAGTCATAATTCCAAAACCACTTCGGCCGGTTTCCGCTGCATAATCAGGACTTATGCAACGAGGGCTGTGCTTACCTGCGACGTGGAATTGTCGGTGTCCACCGATTGTCAGCGCGTGTTGCCCCGCTGAAGCTTTTTCGCTGGCACACAAGACGCGTGAACCGGTGAATTGAACGCGAGGAGCGGTGCATCTAAGGTGGGTGCGGCTATTTCGCAGCATCTCGCGGTCGGGTGAGTCGGACTGGGTTTGAACGTTGCGCGTGGTCATTCGAGATTGACTTGAAAAGTTCGGGTCGGTTCTCCCATTTGGAGGTCTGAAGCATGTTTAGCAACTGGTGCCGCGCCCAAAAGCTTCTCGGCAAAGCGCCCAGCGCCTTGCAACCTAGAGGGGCCGAGCGAACAAATGAACTTGAAAGGGCCAATCAGGATCTGAAAGCGGAGCAGGCAGAGCTGCAAAAGCGATGGCAGTACTTGGCGGAGGCTCAGAAGCTAAGTCACTCGGGAACTTTCGGATGGAAGGTCAGTACCGGGGAGCTCATTTGGTCGGAAGAAACCTACAAGATTCTGGGCTTCACACGAGAAACGAATCCGACGCTCGATCTGGTCTTCGACAGAATTCACCCCGACGACCGGGACCGGCTGCAACAGCTCAGGGACCGCGCTGCGCAGAACGCCATGGACCTAGATGTTGAGCATCGAATCCTCCTGCCGGACGGTGTCCTGAGGTACCTCCACGTGGTCGCCCACGCCGGAGAAGATCGCTCGGGCAATCGCGAGTACATGGGCGTAGTCCGCGACATCACTGAACGCAAAGTTGCAGAACAGGAGCGGCAGGCGCTATCTCGCGACTTGAAAGAGAGCAACGCCAGACTTGAAGAGGCACAACGGGTCGCACATGTGGGCTACTGGGAGTGGGATCTTGAGACAGGTGAGGTCATCTGGTCTGACGAGACCTATCGCATCTTTGGACTCAAACCGCAAGAACGTCCGATGAACTTAGCAATGGTCCGCCAAATGGTCCACCCCGAGGACAGAGATGCTCTCTACAGCGGAGTGGACGTGGAGCTTGATGCCGGCGTGCACCCCATTGCTGAATTTCGCATTGTCACCCCAAGTGGAGAAGTGCGCACAGTGCACGCGATCACCTCAAAGCTTTGGGGTGCAATGCGAGGCGATCCGGACAATGAGGCCTCCGGAAAGGCTCGCAGGCTGTTTGGTACCGTTCAAGACGTCACGGAAATAAAGCGCGCAGAGCAAGCCCACCATGCCCTGTCCCGGGATTTGCAAGAAAGCAAAGCTTGGCTCGAAGAAGCCCAACGTGTTGCCCATCTTGGCTACTGGGTATGGGATCTTGAAAAGAATCAGGTGATCTGGTCGGAAGAAACCTACCGCATCTTTGGGTTGACGCCCCAGGTGGGCTCCATGGACATAGCGATAGTGGGGGAAATGTTCCATCCGGATGATCGAGAGGCTGTATTTCGGACAGCAGAAGAGGCTATCCGTTCTGGGACGCGTGCTGACTGTGAACATCGGCTCATTCGTCCCGATGGGGAAATACGCGTCGTCCATAGCTTGGGTGATTTGAAAACAAACTCAGCGGGACGTCCCTACCAAATGTTCGGTACGACCCAGGACATCACTGATCGGAAACGCGCAGAGGAAGCTCTGCAGCGAATGTCAGGCAGCTTCCAGGAAAGTAACGCCAGGCTTGAAGAAGCTCAACGAATCGCCCACGTCGGACACTGGGACTGGAACCTCGAGACGGGTAGCCTGGCCTGGTCTGACGAGACCTATCGTATTTATGGGATGGCGCCGCAGGAACGTCCCATCGACATAGCGATGCTTCGAGAAATGATCCACCCTGAAGATCGAGAATCTATGTTCCGGAAGGCAGAGGAGTCCCTTCTCTCCGGAGTGCCTGCAGACGCAGAACATCGGATCGTTCGTCCGAATGGAGAAGTGCGCACGGTGCATAGCCGGGCCGATGCGAGGAGGGACGCTTCGGGACGGCCGTATGAAATGTTCGGCACCGTCCAGGATGTCACTGAAGGAAAGCGAGCAGAACAGGCCTTGCGGCGAAGCCAGTTCTACCTAAGCGAAGGTGAGCGCCTCGCCCACGTTGGGAGCTGGGCGTCCACCAACTTAGGGATCAGCTGGGGGGACGACCTAGGTCTCTATTGGTCCGACGAACTACATAGGATTTTCGGCCTTGATCCGAAGAACGGCGCCCCAGGCCTTGAGCAGTGTCTGGCTTACGTCCACCCACAGGATCGAGCCTTCATTGCCGAAAAAGTCAAGGCGATGCATGAAGAGCATTGCATCTGCGATGTAACGCACCGAATTGTCCGACCGGACGGGGAGATGCGGTATATTCGCGTCGTCTCTAATCCCGTTGTTGAACAAGGAGCTTTTAAAGGCTATATCGGTACCACAATCGACGTCACAGAGCAGGAGTTACTGACACAGGAATTGCGAAGAGAACAGGCATACCTCACCGATGCACAAAGTATGGCCCACATCGGAAGCTGGGCTTACAATCTCGTCACACGCAAGGTGCTGCATTCATCGGACGAAAACGCTCGCCTGTATGGCTTTGATCCCAACGAAGGGCCAATATCGGCCGAACGCTTTTTCGCCACTCAACACGCGGAAGACGCACCTTGGGTGAATGCAGTTCTTGAAAGAGCGGTCCGCGAGGGAACGGATTTTTACCTTGACGAATATCGGATTCATCATACCGACGGCAGCATCAGATTCCTGCGTGCGATCGGACATCGCAATCCATCCGGAGAACCAGGCGAGTACGTCGGCGTCACCATGGATATTACCGAACGAAAGCGCGCCGAGGAGGAGCGCGAAAAGTTGCGCCAGCTAGAGGCTGATTTGGCGCACATCAATC
>Ga0210394_10001153_pt1 | contig 44540 bp, 39 predicted proteins | sample IncBWC12MmetaG_FD_160121 | JGI IMG/M metagenome (GOLD analysis project Ga0210394, IMG submission 160121) | Forest soil microbial communities from Barre Woods Harvard Forest LTER site, Petersham, Massachusetts, United States - Inc-BW-C-12-M | ecosystem: Environmental > Terrestrial > Soil >...
GAATTACCCCCTTCGTTACCCCCATACTATCCGGATGCGTGCGGATACGCAAGGATGCGAGTGTGTTGATTATTAACGGTTTTCTATCTTCGTTGAATGTGCTTCAGAGGGGAAGTGGAGGCGGGGGTCGGAATCGAACCGGCGTACACGGATTTGCAGTCCGCTGCATGGCCACTCTGCCACCCCGCCGCGCAGGCATCTTAACGGCTGACCGTGTGGTTCAGTTTCGGACGGTCCCGAAAGAAAAAATCGGGGAAGCCTTGTTCGGGCTTCCCCGCTTGCGCTGTGGAGCGGGAAACGAGTCTCGAACTCGCGACCTCAACCTTGGCAAGGTTGCGCTCTACCAACTGAGCTATTCCCGCGCCTCTGGGCGGATTATAACTGGACCTCCAGCCACCGGAACGGCGGAACAACGTCACTGCCGCTCGTCCAGGTGCGGCCAGGCCAATTTCAGGTAATACAGCATCGAGTAGGTCGTCAGCACCGCCGCCAGATAGATCAGAGCGGTTCCGATCGGCCGCAGGTCGATCACCCCGAACAGCGGGTCGTGAAACAGCAGGACCGGGATCGCGATCATCTGGGCGACCGTCTTCACTTTGCCGAGCGAGCTGACCGCAACGCTGCGCGAGGCTCCGATCTGCGCCATCCATTCACGCAGCGCCGACACCGCGATCTCCCTGCCGATAATCACCAAAGCCACCACTGCGTCGATCCGGCCCAACTCGAGCAGCACGACCAGCGCGGCGCACACCATCAGCTTGTCCGCGACAGGATCCAGGAAGGCGCCCAGCTGGCTGGTCTGCCCGTAGCGCCGCGCCAGGTACCCGTCGAACGCGTCGGTGATGGCAGCCAGCGTGAACAGCGCGCAAGCGGTGATGTTCTTCACGGACGGCGCGACCCAGGCGTCCGGCAGATAAAAAACGCCGACCACCAGCGGCACCATCGCGATGCGCGCCCAGGTGAGCAGCATGGGTAGGCTAAGTCGGCTCGCCATGTTCGATCGGTTCGGCGAGTCGCGCCGTGCCATGAAGCTGCGAGTAGATACGTTCGGCAAGCTTACGCGAGATGCCCCGCACCTCGACAATGTCGTCGATCGATGCGGCCAGCAAGCCTTTCATGCCCCCGAATCGGGTCAACAGGCGCTGGCGCCGGACCGGGCCAATGTCCTCCAGCTCCTCCAGCTGTGACACCTTGCGCGCTTTGGCGCGTCGAGCGCGCATGCCGGTGATCGCAAAGCGGTGGGCTTCGTCGCGAATCTGCGCGATCAGCATCAGCGCCTGCGATTCACGCCCCAGCACCAGCGGCGGGCGGCCGTCGGCGAAGACCAGCGTCTCGAGGCCGACCTTGCGGTGCTCTCCCTTGGCCACGCCAACCAGGATCGACGGGTCCAGTCCGAATTCGCTGAAGACCTGGCGCGCTACCTGGACCTGGCCGGCACCGCCGTCGATCAGGACCAGATTGGGAATGACGCCTTCGGCGCGCGCCACGGCCTCATACCGTCGAGTCAGCGCCTGCCGCATCGCACCGTAGTCGTCGCCAGGCTCGATGCCGTCGATGTTGAAGCGACGATACTGTGCCGGACGCATCTGATGGTTTTCGAAGACGACGCAGGATGCCTGGGTCGCCTCCCCTGCCGTGTGACTGACATCCAGACACTCGATTCGCAACCGATCCGGATCCTCGATCTCCAGGCCGAGCGCTTCGATCAAAGCCTGCGTGCGCCCCTGCTGCGATCCGTGCTCGGCCACATGGCGTGCCAGCGCCAGGTCCGCGTTCGACTGCGCCATCTCGAGCCAGTGCCGGCGCTGGCCCCGCATCGCGGCATCGCGCGGCCCGATGATCTGGATCGGGCGGTCCGGTCCGGACAGCACGGCGGCCAGCTCATCGGCATCGACCTCGGCGCCGACCAGCACGATCGGCGGGCACGGCTGGTCCACGTAATGCTGCGACATGAACGCCTCGACCAGATCGCCGGCCTCGGGCTCGGACTGGGCGCCGACCGGAAAGTACGGCCGATCGCCCAGGTGGCGCCCTCCCCGCACCATCGCCAGATTCACGCAGGCGGCGGAGCCTTCGACCGCCACCGCAATCACATCGACATCGCGCTCGGGCGCGTGGCCGCTGACATCGGTCGATTGCCGGTGCTGTACCCGCGCAATGGCGGCCAGGCGGTCCCTGAACTCGGCCGCGTCTTCGTAACGAAGCTCGGCCGCAGCCTCGTTCATCCGCTGCTCCAGCTCCGCTACGACATCATCGCCGGCGCCGTTCAGGAAGCGCACGGCGCGCTCGACGTCCTGCGCATATTCTTCAGCCCCGATCAGGGCCACACAGGGTGCACTGCACCGGCCGATCGGATGCAGCAGGCAAGGCCGCGAGCGGTGGCTGAACACGCTGTCTTCGCAGGTACGCAACCTGAATGCCTTTTGCAATTGCTGAATCGTTTCCTTGACAGCCCACGCGTTCGGATAGGGACCAAAGTAGCGGGCTCGCCGATCGATCGCACCCCGGTAGTAGGCGATGCGCGGAAACGTGTGGTCGCTGAATTTAAGGTATGGATACGACTTGTCGTCGCGAAACAGCACGTTGTAGCGCGGCGCCAACGACTTGATCAGGTTGTTTTCCAGCAGCAGCGCCTCGGCCTCGGACCGGGTGACGGTCGTTTCGATCTGGCTGACGCGCGCCAGCATGTGCGCGGTGCGCGGCGCGACCGTGCGCCCGAAGTAGGATCCGACCCGCTTTTTCAGGTCCGCCGCCTTGCCGACGTACAGCACCGCACCTTTCGCGTCCAGCATCCGGTAGACGCCAGGCAGGTGCGGCAGGCTTTCGATGACAGGCTTCGGGTCGAAGTGCGACGCTTCCCTCACGGCTGGCTGCTGTGGTCGCAATATAATGAGCGGTTTTTGACCGCGGACGCCGGACCATTGTAAAGCCCGGGCGCGGAGCCTATCGAAACTGAGCGAAAACGAGCGGCCACCGGGCCGGAACTGAGCAAACGGGAAACCGAAGATGGCCAAGATACTCGCGACCGAAATCCGTGTGGGCAACCTGCTCGAGTGGGACAAGCGCCTGTGGCGGGTTTTGAAGTCTTACCACGTTCACGTCGGCGGCCGCGGCGGCGCTTACATGCAGATCGAAATCAAGGACATCGAGTCCGGCCAGAAGCGCAACGAGCGCATCGCCACGGACGAGAAGCTCGAGCGCCCCTACATCGATCAGCGTCAGATGACTTATTCGTACCAGGACGGCGACAGCTACGTCTTCATGGACAACGAGACGTATGAGCAATTGACGCTGGCCGCGGAGTTTTTGGAGGGGCAAACGGGATACCTGCTGCCGAACATGGGGGTGCAGATCAACTTCCACAACGGGCGCACGATCGGGATCCAACTCCCGACCAGTGTCGTGCTCGAGGTGGTCGAGACCGAGCCCGGCATCCGCAACGCGACCGCGACCAATTCGTTCAAGCCTGCCAAGATGGAAACCGGAATCACGGTGCAGGTCCCGGGGTTCGTCAGTGCCGGCGAGAAGATCCGCGTCAGCACCGACAGCGGAAGTTATATGGAGCGCGCCTAGACTCGCCAGGTTGTCGCGAGGCTACTTCGCGGGCCGACTTGGGACCACGGCGCTCAATAAGTTCGGATGGGGGATGCCTGAAAGGGTTCCATTCGTAGTCCTCGAGGACATGCTGGCCGGCGGCGAAGCACGCAGCCGCCGCTATCAGCGTCCGGCCGGCTCGATTGTTTGCTCCGGGCGCGAGGATCTGGCGGGCTTCTTCGACAGGATCGGCGAGTGGCAGCGCTCCGGGCTGCCTGTGCTGCTGCTGCTGGACTACGAATTCGGAGACCTGCTCGAACCAGCTGCGCCCGTGCACGCGGCGGGCGCGCGAGCCCATGTCGCGCAGGCGCTGGCGTTCGAATCCGTGCAAGCGGGGACGACGCGCGATGTCGATGACTGGATCGATCAGGAGCTCGCTGCCCGACACGCCGAGGCCGAGCCGGCCGGAGTGGCTGCCCTGGAAGCGAGCATCACGCGCCACGCGTATGACCGGCGCTTCGAGCAAGTGCAGCAATTCATCCGCGACGGCCACACGTACCAGATCAACCTGACGTTTCCGCTGCACTTTCGCTATTTCGGCGATCCGCTCGCGCTGTACCGCCTGCTGCGCCGCAGGCAGAAGGTGTCCTACGGCGCGCTGATCGAACTGCCCGACCGCACGGTTGTGTCGCTGTCGCCGGAGCTGTTCATTCGACGCGATGGTCAGCTGATCCAGACGCGGCCGATGAAGGGCACGCGCCCGCGCGGCGCCAATGCGGAGCACGATCGGCAGATCGCCGAGGAGATGCGGGCCGACCCGAAATCCCGCGCCGAGAACCTGATGATCGTCGACCTGCTGCGCAACGACCTTGGACGGGTGTGCGAAGTCGGGTCGGTCCAGGTGCGCAGCCTGTTCGACGTGGAAACCTTCGCCACCGTGTTGCAGATGACGTCCACCGTGCAAGGGCGACTGCCGGCGCGTACCGGACTCGAGACGATCCTGCGAGCGCTGTTTCCGTGCGGCTCCGTCACCGGTGCCCCCAAGCATCGCAGCCGCCAGATCATCTGGCAGCTCGAGCAACGCGCGCGAGGCATCTACACCGGATCGATCGGTTACCTGGATCCCGATGGCAACCTGTCGCTGAACGTGGCGATCCGCACATTGGAGCTGCAACCCGACGGGCGCGGCCGGCTGGGGATCGGCGGCGGCCTGGTCGCCGACTCGACCGCGCCGGACGAGTGGAACGAGTGCTTCATCAAGGCCCGCTTCCTGACCCAGTCCGACCCCGGCTTCGAGCTGATCGAAACGATGCGAGCCGAGCTGCCGGCGCAACGCGGCGCGAATTGGCCGGCGCCATCGGACCCATCGGCGTGGATTCCGCTGTGGGACGATCACTGCGAGCGACTTCAGGAATCGGCCGCGTACTTCGGCTTCGGCTTCAGCTTTGCCAAACTGGGCGGCGTACTGATCGGTTCATTGGCCGCGTTGCCCGCTGGCAGCTGGCGAGTGCGGGTGACGCTGAACAAGGCGGGCGACGTCAGCGTCGCGTCCGAGCCGCTGGTCGTGCCGGCAGAAGAAGCGGTGCCCGGAGTGCGAATCGCCTCCCAGGCGGTCGACTCGCGGGCCTGGCATCAAGCGCACAAAACGACCTATCGCCCGCACTACGACGCCGGCCTCAAGCTGGCGTTGTCCGAGGGGCTGTGGGACCTGCTGTTCTTCAACGAGCGCGATGAGCTGGTGGAGGGGGCGCGCAGTTCCGTCTTCGTGAAGCTCGACGGCCGATTGTGCACACCGCCGCTGGAATCGGGTGCGCTGCCGGGCGTGATGAGGGCGCGGGTGCTGGCCGATCCGGCGCTTGAAGCGGTCGAGCGCAGGATATCGAGGAGGGATCTGATCCGCTCGCGCGACCTTTACCTGTGCAACGCCGTCCGAGGCTTGTTTCAGGTGCGACTGGTCTGATCGAGCACCCGGTCCAGATCGCGCCGGGCCGCCAGATAAGCCGGATCGACGCCGAGCGCCTGTGGCGGAAACGCGCCGCGCGGAGCGAGCCGCGCCAATCGCTGCACGAATGCGTCAGCCGGCTGCCACTGCAGCTCGGTCAGCAGGCGATCAGCCCCGTCCGGGTCGTTGCAGACCAGGATGCAGTCGCAGCCCGCCTGCAGCGCCGCCCGCGCCCGCGCGGCAAGGTCGCCGGCCACCCCGGCACCCTCCATCGACAGATCGTCGCTGAAAACGACGCCGGTGAAACCCAGATCGCGTCGCAGGATGTCGCCAATCCATCGACTCGAAAATCCGGCCGGTAGCCCATCCACGTCCGGGTACACCACGTGGGCCGGCATCACCGCGCCCAGCGACAGGCCCAGCCAGCCGTAGGGAGCGGCATCCTGCGCCAGAATGGTCTTCAACGGGCGCGAATCCACCGGCACTTCGTGGTGTGAATCGGCTTCGGCCCAGCCGTGTCCGGGGAAGTGTTTGCCGCAGCTGGCCATTCCGGCCAGCGCGAATCCGTGCATCAGGCGGCCTGCCAGCATCGACACCACGCGCGGATCCGCATGCAGGGCTCGATCTCCGATGACGCCGCTGCGGCCCCATCCGAGGTCCAGCACCGGGGCAAACGTCATGTCCACTCCCTGGCTGCGCAATTCCGCGGCCATCACATATCCGACCGAGAGCGCGGTACGACACGCCGCCAGCACGTCCCGGTCCCACAGCTCACCGAGGCGAGCCATGCTCGGGATCGTCGAGAAGCCGTCGCGAAAACGCTGCACGCGCCCGCCCTCGTGATCGACGCAAATGTGCAGCCGTGGCTCGCGCACCGCGTGGATCTCGCGCGTCAGTTCCGCAAGCTGTGCCGCAGACTCGTAATTGCGCGTGAACAGCAGCACCTGCCCGACCAGCGGGTGACGCAAGCGCTGCCGCTCGTGCGGCGCCAGCGTGGTGCCTTGCAAGTCGACGACGAGCGGTCCCAGCACAGTCTATCCGTCGAGCGTCTCGGCGACCGCGTGCGCGACCGCCAGGTTTGCAATGTCGGACACCGAAACGTGAAGACGCAAGCGCTTGCTTTGGAGGAACGCAGCGAACGCGCCGTGAGCGACCGCGCTGGGACGGCCGCCGGGCTCGTTGACGATTTCGACCGCGCGCCAGCTCATCGGCGAGCGCATCCCCAGGCCAACGGCTTTGGAGATCGCCTCCTTGGCCGCAAAGCGGGTCGCCAGGAACGCCAGGCCTCGTTGCGCCGATCTGCGCCGGCGCGCCTGATAGACCGCCAGCTCGCGCGGGCCGAGCACCCGCGCCAGGAAGCGCTCCCCGTGCCGTTCGAGCACCGCCGCCACGCGGTCGACTTCGATCACGTCCTGGCCGATTCCGAAAATCACTTCAATTCCCGAGCGTTCGAATCGGCGCGCCGGATCTCGGCCAGATACAGTCCGACCGTGTGCGCCAACCCGAATTCCAGCGCGTCGGCAATCAGCGCGTGCCCGATCGACACTTCCTGCACACCTGGGACGCCGGAAAGAAACACCGCCAGGTTGGCCCGATTCAAGTCGTGCCCGGCATTGACGCCGACGCCGACCTGCAACGCGGCCAAGGCGGCATCGCGATATCGCTGCAAGCAGGCCGGCCGTCCAGCGGTCGCGAACGCCCGCGCGTAGGGCTCCGTGTACAGCTCGACCCGATCGGCACCCAGCTGCGCGGCGAGCGCCATCTGGGAAGGGTCGGGATCCATGAAAAGACTTACGCGGCAACCCAGCGAACGGGCCTCGGCGATCAGCGGCCGCAGTTGCTCGGCGTCACGCTGGAGATCCCAGCCGTGGTCCGAGGTGGCGGCACCCACCTCGTCAGGGACGAATGTGCACTGATTCGGCCGCACCGCACGCACGTGATCCATCAGCTGATGCAGCGGATTGCCCTCGATGTTGAACTCGACCGCGGGCCAGGACTTCAGCAGTTGGGCGAGTTCCCGCACGTCCGATGGCCGGATGTGGCGTTCGTCCGGGCGCGGATGAACCGTGATGCCGTCGGCGCCGGCCTGCAGCGTCAGCGTGGCCGCGTGAAGGGGGTTCGGGATATCGAGCGGGCGCGAGTTGCGCAGCAGCGCGACCTTGTTCAGATTGACGCTCAGGGAAACCATTCCATCCGAACCTTCGGAAATGGTCGCGGACCATTTTCCGCACCAATCTCCCCTCTCCCACGCCAGTGGGACAGGGGCGGGGGTGAGGGTCCCAAGTGAAGCCACCCTCATCCTGTCCTTCTCCCGCTCCGCGGGAGAAGGGACCTGCTAACCACATCACAGCGCGCGCAAATCCGCCAGAACGCGGCGCGCGTTCAGCGGCTTTCCCTCCAGATGGTAGCCGATCAATCGCCGCAACAACGGCTGCACGGCAGCGACGATCGACGGATCGGAAAGATCGCGCTTCGCCAGGGCGATCACCGCCAGGCCGCGCAGCCGATCCGGGTCGCTCGAGTCGACACTGCGCTGCAAGCCGTGCTGACCATCGACCTGATACCAGCCGCCGGGATCGATCGGCTCGCCGTCGGCGCAGCACTGGAACGACGGCGCAACGCCCAGATCGCGCAGCAAGTCGAGCTCGAAGCAGCGAAGGGCCCGCTCGCTCGCCGCATCCTGAGCAGCCAGCGCGGCCAGCGACTGCACGTACGAGGCGAACAGGCCAGGATGGGCGTCGGCGCGCGGCAGCAGGCGCACCAGCAGCTCGTTCATGTAGAACGCCGCCAGCAGGCCCTCGCCCCGCAAGGGCGTCAGACCGCCCTGCCATTCGGCGCGCACCAGCGTCTTGAGCTCGGAGCGGCCTGACCAGGAAACCGCCAAAGGCGAGAACGGCATCAGGATGCCGCGGAAGTGGGAAGTGGGTCGCTTGGCGCCGCGAGCCACCGTCGCCATCCGGCCGAAGTCGCGGCTCAGCATCTCGACGATCAGGCTCGTTTCGCGCCACGCGTAGCTGTGCAGCACAAAGGCCGGCTGGTGATCGACCCTGCCCTCGTGCCCCATGGCACTGCGGGACGACGGCCGGCTATTCGCGTCCGGGCTCACTCGTGCGTTCATTCCTGCAGCCCGTAGCCAAGCCGCGCCATCTGAGCCGGGTCGTCGCGCCAGCGCGCCGACAGCTTGACCCACAGATCCAGGTGCAGCGGCTTCTCCAGCAGCTGCTCGATGTCGAGTCGGGCCAGGCGGCCGATCTGCTTCAACTTGCTGCCGCCGGCACCGACCACGATGCCTCGATGCGACTCCCGGTCGACCCAGATCGTCGCCCCGATCACGGCCCTGCCGTCGGACTCGGTCCACTGATCGATCGTGACAGCGAGCCCATACGGGATCTCGTCGCCGAGCAGCCGGATCGCTTTTTCCCGAATCAACTCGGTGGCGATGAAGCGCACGCTGCGATCCGTCAGCTGATCGGACTCGAACAGGGGTTCGCCCGGCGGCAGCTGGGCTCGAAACACCGCGAGCAGCTCCTGCAGCTGCTCGCCCCGTTCCGCACTGACCGGAACGATGTCGGTAAACGGATAGCGATCGCGCGAAGCCTCGATCAGCGGCAGCAACTGGTTGCGGTCGCGCATCTGATCGATCTTGTTGACGATCAGCACCACGTGGCTCGAGCCGTCGGTCACCGGTGATGGAGGCGGCGGCAGCAAGCGCACGATGTGTTCGTCCTCGTCACGCCAGCCTCGCGCATCGATCACCAGGCCCAGCACATCGACTGCGCCGATCAGCTTGGAGGCGGCGGCGTTCATCCGGTCCGACAGCAGCGAGCGTCGTTCCCACTGCAACCCCGGCGTATCGACGAACACGTACTGCGCGTCGGACCGCGTCAGCACGCCGCGGACTCGATGGCGGGTCGTTTGAGCCTTGCGCGACGTAATCGAAACTTTCTGTCCGACCAGCGCGTTGATCAGCGTCGACTTGCCGACGTTGGGCCGCCCGATCAACGCGATCAGGCCGGTTCGGAACTCCGGCATGGAGGCCTTCCGACTCAGGATCCGGCGGGCTCGGCTTCGGCCGATTCGGTCCGGCCTTCGCCGTTCGGCTCCACCGTGGCGGGCGCCGGGTCAGCAGCTTGCCCGGCATCGGGAGTTTGCGCGGGGTCCGGAGCGTGACCGGCTTTGCGACGGGCTTTGCGCATCGCCTGGGCCACGGCCTGAGCGGCTTCCAGCGCCTGCTTGGCTGCCGACTGCTCGGCCGCGCGCCGGCTGCGACCGCTGCCGCGCACGCCGACCTCCAGCTTGGGGATCGCGCACTCGACCTCGAACTCCTGATTGTGCGCGGCTCCACGCGTCTCGACGACCGTGTACACCGGAAGCGGGAGCCGCTTGGCCTGCAGGTATTCCTGCAGCAGCGTCTTGCTGTCCTTGCCGAGCGTCTTGGGATCTACTGTTTTCAGCACCGGCTCGAATAGCCGCGCAATCACGTCGCGAGCGCCTTCGAATCCCCCGTCCACGAACACGGCGCCGAAGATCGCCTCGATCGTGTCGGCCAGGATCGACGGCCGGCGGAAGCCGCCGCTCTTCATCTCGCCCTCTCCCAGCCGGAGGAATTCGCTCAAGCCGAGCCGCTCGGCGATTTCCGACAGCGATTGCTGTTTGACCAGGTTGGCGCGCAGCCTCGACAGGTCGCCCTCATCCAGCCGGCCGTACTTCTGGAACAGCAACTGCGCGATCACGCAGTTCAGCACCGCGTCGCCCAGGAACTCCAGTCGCTCGTTGTGGACCGAGCCGTGCGAGCGATGCGTAAGCGCCTGCTGCAGCAGGGCCGCACCCGCGAAGCGATACTGCAGGCGTTGCTCAAGCGCCTCCAGATCCATTTGCCCGCCCGTTTACCGCTCCGGTCACGGCGCTTTCCCATGCCGGTCTCGCGTGGAGCCCGAATAGTCGATCACCAGCCGCACGTTGTCGGCGATCGGGACCGAGTACGAATACGCGTAGCTGATCACCACCCCGTCGCCGTCTTTCGTGACGTCCAGGTCCTTGCCCGAGATGGACTTGATGTCGTCGATCGTCGCGTACTTGTCGAAGGCGCCGCGGATCTCCCGCACGGTGGAGCCCTCGTTCTTAATTTTCTGAACGGCCCGGTCGATCGCCAGGTACTCGATCAGCGATGGCACCAGCTTGAAGCCGATCGTCAGCAGCACGATGGCGATCAGTCCGAGAAAAATCAGGCTGATCAGGCTCAGGCCCCTCTGCCGCCGGGGCGGAGCCTTGAACCGCTCAATGAAAGCGACCGATTCGTCCGACATCACCGAAATTCATCCAGATGAAAAACGCACGACCCACCACGTTGCGATCGGGCACAAAGCCCCAGAAACGGCTGTCCTCGCTGTTGTCGCGATTGTCTCCCATCACGAAGTAGCTTTCCGGCGGCACCGTACAGGTGACGCCGCCCGCACTGTAGACGCAAGCTTCCGGGTTTGTATGTTGCAGTGCGGGATGAATCGGCGTCCCCTCCCCTTCGCTGAAGATCGCCCGGTGCTCAACCGTTCCCAAGGTCTCCACATACTGCAGATAGCTCTGAACCCGTCCTGAATCGAAATATGGCCCCACTTCCGTCATCGGAACCAGCGTGCCGTTGATCGTCAGCCGACGGTCGTGATAGTCGACGCGGTCGCCCGGCAGCCCGACTACCCGCTTAATGTAATCCTGGCTGGGCTGGTGGGGATAGCGAAAAACCATGACATCGCCGCGTTGCGGGTGCCCTAACTCCAGGATCGTGCGGTTCAGCACCGGCAGCCGGATCCCGTACTGGTATTTGTTCACCAGGATCAGATCCCCTACTTGCAGCGTTGGAATCATCGACCCGGACGGAATACGAAATGGCTCGAACAGGAAGGACCGCAGCACGAACACGAGCGCGATGACGGGGAAAAATCCAGCGGTGTATTCGACCCACCAGGGGCGGCGCGACAGCTGTTCCTGTAGAGCCGAGCGCTCCTGGTCGAGCGCCTCGGGGCGCGGACCGAGCGCCGGCTTGTTGCGCCGGTCGAACTCGAGCTGCGCCCGCACCGTCTGCTCGCGCCGGCGGGGAGCAAAGAACCACAACTCGGCGGCGAAATAGGCGCCGCTGACGACCGTGCAGATGAACAGGAACAGCGCGAAATCCGTCGGGACCTGCCCGCCGATCATGGCGAGCACATAAGCACCCAGGGCCCCCAACACCACCGCCGTCAATACGCTCATAGGGCCCACCAGGGCGCTGCCAGGGTCGATCGGTGAGGCGTTGGCAAGGCACGTTCGAATAGGCTGTGACGGTCCACTAGTCCTCCACTTGCAAGATGGCCAGGAACGCCTCCTGAGGGATCTCGACGCTGCCGACCTGCTTCATCCGCTTCTTGCCGGCCTTCTGCTTCTCGAGCAGCTTGCGCTTGCGCGTGATATCGCCGCCGTAGCATTTGGCCAGCACATTCTTGCGAAGCGCCTTGACGTTCTCGCGCGCGATGATGGTCGAGCCGATGGCGCCCTGGATCGCAACGTCGAACATCTGGCGCGGTATCAGCTCCCTCATCTTGGACACCAGCTCGCGTGCGCGCCGCGCCGCATTGGCCCGGTGCACGATGACCGACAGGGCATCGACGCGGTCGCCGTTGATCAGCAGATCGACCTTCGCGACGTCGGCCGGACGGCTGTCGCGCGGCTCGTAGTCCATCGAGGCATAGCCGCGCGACACCGACTTCAGCCGATCGAAGAAATCGAGCACGATCTCGGCCAGGGGCAGCTCGTAAGTCAGATGCACGTGCCGCGCGTGGTAGCTCAGATTGGTTTGCACGCCACGCTTGTTGGTGCACAGCGTGATCACCGCGCCCACATACTCCTTCGGCACGAAGACCGTGACCGCGACGATCGGCTCCCGGATCTCCGCGATCTTGGCCTGCTCGGGCATCTTCGACGGATTGTCCACGTGCACCAGCGATCCGTCGCGCAACACGACGTCGTACACGACCGATGGCGCGGTCGTGATCAGATCCATGTCGTATTCACGCTCCAGGCGCTCCTGCACGATGTCCATGTGCAGCAGCCCCAGGAAGCCGCATCGAAAGCCGAAGCCCAGCGCTTGTGACACCTCGGGCTCGAAATGCAGCGCCGAGTCGTTCAGCTGCAGCTTGGTCAGCGCGTCGCGCAGCGCCTCGTACTGGTTGGCTTCGACGGGAAACAGACCGGCGAACACCTGCGGCTTGATCTCCTTGAATCCGGGCAGCGCATGCGCGGCCGGTCGCGCGCTGTGCGTGACCGTGTCTCCGACGCGCGCATCGCGCAACTCCTTGATCCCGGCGACCACGAAGCCGACGTCGCCGGCGCTGAGCTGCTCGCGCGACTGGGCTTTCGGCGTGAAGACGCCGACCTGCTCGCACAGGTGGGTCGCCTCGGTCGCCATCAGCAACACCTTGTCCTTGGGCTTGAGCACGCCGTTGACCATCCTCACCAGCATCACGACGCCCGCGTAGTTGTCGAACCACGAGTCGATCACCAGCGCCTGCAGCGGCTTGGCCGGATCGCCGCCCGGCGCCGGGATGCGCTCGATGATCCGCTCGAGGATCTCGTCGACGCCCTGCCCCGTCTTGGCGCTCGCCAGGATCGCATCGTGCGCGTCGATCCCGATCACGTCCTCGATCTCCGCCCTGGCCTGCTCGGGATCGGCCTGCGGCAGGTCCATCTTGTTCAGCACCGGAAGGACTTCGACGCCCAGCTCGATCGCGGTGTAGCAGTTGGCCACGGTCTGAGCCTCGACCCCCTGGGAGGCATCGACCACCAGCAGCGCGCCTTCGCAGGCCGACAGGGAGCGGCTGACCTCGTAGGAAAAATCGACATGACCCGGCGTGTCGATCAGGTTCAGGTCGTAGACCTGCCCATCGGGCGCGCTGTAGCGCAGCGCCGCCGTTTGGGCTTTGATCGTGATGCCGCGCTCGCGTTCGAGGTCCATCGAATCGAGCACCTGCTCTTCCATTTCGCGCTCGGCCAGGCCCCCGCAGCGCTGGATCAGCCGATCGGCCAGCGTCGACTTGCCATGGTCGATGTGCGCGATGATCGAAAAGTTTCGGATGTGCTGCATTCGATGCAGGATCCCTGACACGCAAAAGGGGGTGAGTCCACCGGATCACCCCCTGGTTCCCGCCCCGGCAGTCGACCTCCCGTGCCGGCCGACCCCTGAAACTGTCGATTCTAACCCGGCTGCGTGCTCATTTCTCCGACGGGTGCACAATCACATACCGGCTCTGCTCACCGCTGCGCACCAGCAGCGCCGCCGGCTTGGCCAGATCCAACTTGGCGACCAGCTCGCCAAATTGCTTCGCTCCGGTCACCTCGATGTTATTGATCGAAACGATCAGGTCCCCGGCGTGGACGCCCGCCAGCGCCGCCGGCCCGTCGACGTTGTCCACCTGCACGCCGCCCTTGATCTTCAGCTCCTTCTGCTGATCGGCCGTAAGGTCGGACACCACCAGGCCGAGCGCGTCGGCCGCCGGCGCGGCGCCGTGGCCCTGATCGGCCTTGGCCGTACGCGGCTGGTCGGGCTGCATCTCGCCGACGGTGATCTGCAGATCGCGCGGAGCGCCGTTGCGCCACACCGTCGTGGTGACTTTCATGCCGGGCTTGGTCGCTGCGACCATCCGCCGCAGGTCGCTCGAGCTCTCGACCTGCTTGCCTTCGTACTTGATAATCACATCGCCGGGCTTCACGCCGGCCTTGTCGGCCGGCCCGTCGCCTTCGACGCTGGACACGAGCGCACCGGCCGCCTTCTGCAAGCCGATGGCGTCGGCCACCTCGCGCTGCACTTCGCCGATCAACACGCCGATGCGCCCGCGCACGACCTTGCCCTGCGTGCGCAGCTGATCGCTGATCCGCGTCGCTTCGTCGATCGGGATCGCAAACGAGATCCCCGCGTACGAGCCGGACGTCGTGAAGATCTGGGAGTTGATTCCGACCACTTCGCCACGCATGTTGATCAGCGGACCGCCGGAATTTCCCGGATTCACCGCCGCGTCGGTCTGGATGAAGGGCAGCAGCTCGCCGGTTTCACGTCCCTTTGCACTGACGATGCCCGCGGTGACCGTGTTCTGCAGCCCGAACGGCGAGCCGATCGCGATCACCCATTCACCCACTCTGAGCTTGGCCGGATCGCCGATCTTGCTGGAAGGGAGCCCGGTGCCATCGATCTTGACCAGCGCCACGTCGCTGCGCTGGTCAGAGCCGACCAGGTGTCCCTTGAACTCGCGCTTATCGGGCAGCGTGACCGTGATCTCATCAGCGCCGTCGACCACGTGGTGATTCGTCAACACGTAGCCATCGGACGAGATGATGAATCCCGAGCCCTGCCCTCGCGGGATCTCGCGGTCCGGCCTCGGCGGGCGTGGCATCGGCCCCTGATGCGGATTCGGCTGCGGCCCCGGCTGCGGGAAGAAGCGCCGGAAAAAGTCCCAGCCCGGATCGTTTTCATCGAGGTCGGGGAATTGCTGCTGCCTCGCCTGTGACAGGCGTTGCGTGGTGCGAATATTCACCACGGCCGGAGCGCTCCGCTCGACCAGATCGGAAAAGTCCGGCGGCGTCGCCGGTTGCGCGCCACTTACCCCCGAAATGGCCAGCGCACCGACCAACGACAAGCTGCAAACCAATCCTTTGACCATTTTTTCTCGACTCTTGTATTAGATGGCGCGCGATCGTGCGCCTTGCGTTTGAAATCCGTTACCCGAAACTGTCAATGACCCGCGACGAATCGGACGGAGTCGGCAATCGAGCGAACGGTTATCGGCGGAACTTCGCCAACCACCGTCACCCGGGCGTCTCCGACCCGGCGCATGAACGCACTGGACGGGCCATGATGCTGCACCGGCTCCGGATCCACGACGGCCGCTCCCGGCTCGATAAACACCGACACCGTCGCCAGGCCATCCGAATATACGGCCTGCAGCGCCTCCTGGGCCGAGTCCCCCAGCTTGCGCTCGACCTCGGTCAGCATCCGAAAGCCCTCGGGGGCGGTAATAATCCAGCCCTGGCGGCTGAGTTCGATCTGACGCGACGGGTGGCGTACCACCTCCCAGCCTGCGGTCGACCAGGACGGCTTCAATTCCGATGCATTGATCGGGTCGCCGATCCGCACGTCCGAGAACGCGATCTGCTCGATCACCTCGCTCTCGCCCATCACCTGAATCTTCATCATCAGGCCGCTGTTCGGCTCGACGCACAGCTTGTAGCCGTATCGCAACGAATCGCGCGGCCCGAGCGTCAGGATCTTGCAGTCGACTCCGGCAACCCGCTCCAGATCGCCTTCGGTCAGGGAATAGTGTTCCAGCACGCGATTCAAATCGATCTGTCCGAGCGCCGGAAAGGTCGAGCGCGGTCCGCCGTGCTCGATCACGATACGCCGCAACTTGGGATACAAGCACTGGACCTCTTCGCCTTGCCGGATGAATTCGCGCGGCCGGCCGTCGAGCGTCAGAACGCGCTCACGCGGCACCGCACCGTCGAAAAAATGGACGATACGCGACGAGCGCACTTCGTCGCCACGCATGTAGAGGATCGTTCCTGTGTAATTGGCGCGCTGCGCAGCCGATCCAACCGCCCGCAGCCATTCGATCGGACTACGGACCGCCCCGGACGAGCCTCGCGACCCGCTGGCCGCGTCCTGCCCGCGGGCGTCCGGCCCCGCAAGACAGAACGCTGTTCCCAACAGCAATGCACTCATCCATCGGCTGGGCTCCATGCCGGCTTGCCTCACCGGTCCGGCTCCCCGGAGTTCCGGATGTATTCCATCGCCGACGGCATCACGCCGGTGGATGCCAGTTCACGGTGCGCGCGAAAGTACGCGTCCAGTTGCGGGCCCGTCTTGGCGACCGGCCCGGGCGGCCCGGGGGGCAGTATCGCGGGTGCCGACACCACATCGGTGCTGCGCAGCTGCGGCAGTGCAACCACCACCAGCACGCCAGCCGCCGCCGCGATCGTCAACGCGGTGGCGAGGTGCCGCCGCACCTTGGAGCCCGAAGCGGCTCCGGGCCCGATCCGGACCGGCTCCAATTTGAGCGCCTCTCGCACCCGAATAACCAGCCTTGGCTGATGGCAGGCCGCGACTTCCTGCGAACGCAACGCATCGCCGGCCAAATTGAACCACTCGAAATGGGCGCGCAAGTCCGGATCGCTCTTCAGACGCTCCAGCATCGCGCGATGCTGCTCCGGCTCCAATTCGCCATCGAGCCAGGCCGAAAGCTGTTCCAGATCCGCGTCGGCCAACCCGGGCCTGCCGGTTCTGTGCACCGCACTCATCGAACGTTCTCCTTCACCACCGTTGATCCTCCCGCGTGCCCAGCAGCGGCCGCAACTCGGCCGCCACCGCTTCACGCGCTCGGAAGATCCTCGACCGCACCGTGCCCACCGGGCAATTCATCGCGGCCGCAATTTCGTCGTAGCTCATGCCCTCGAGCTCGCGCAACACGATTGCGGTGCGCAGATCCTCGGGCAATCGCTCGATCGCCCGGTTGACCGCCTCACCGACCTGCTTCGACAGTAGGAGCGCGTCGGGAGTTGCCACGTCGCGCAACCCTGACGCGTCCTCGAAGTTCTCGGCATCCTCGAGGTCGCCGCTGGAGCGGGTCGGGGTTCGCCGACCCTGAGCGGCGAAATGATTCTTGGCCGTGTTGATCGCAATTCGATACAGCCACGTATAGAACGCACTCTCGCCCCGAAAGCTGGGCAATGCACGATACGCCTTGATGAACGCTTCCTGCGCAACGTCCTCGATGTCAGACGGATCCCGGATGATGCGCGACAGCAGGCGCGTGATTCTGCGCTGGTATTTCGAAACCAGCAATTCATACGCGTGCTTGTCTCCGCGCTGGACGCGAGTTACCAGTTCCCAGTCGACGTCGCGCTCGGTCATCGGCCTTTTGGCCTTCCGGTGCGCGAATCGGATGGTGGTTCTGAGACAGTTTTCCGCGCGATTAGTTCGGAATGTTGCGTCGGATCGTTCGTCACGCTGCGGCGCCACAACGCGTAAGCGGCGATTCTCCGGAATCCGTCCGGCGTAAGGCCGTCGCGCCAGACCGAAGCCTGGCGCGATCTGCCGCCCGCCGATTTGCCGCCCGACAGGCAGATCAGATTGGGGGTGACTCCGATGGGCCGAATGGGCGTTTCCCCGTCCCCATCTTCATCCAGCACCGCACCCCGGCGGGGGCAGAGTCGCAACCTGGCCTCGTCGAGGCTTGCGTGCGCCCCACGCGCCAGTGCGACGGCGGCCACTGCGGCGGCCGCAAAGGCTGCCGCCGGCCCGATCCTGCCGCTGCCCAGTGCGGCCCACAGGCAAGCGGCCGCCACGGAACCACTGAACGCGGCACCTGCCGACATCGCACGCCGCCGCATGACGGACGGGACCGTCTTAAGGACCAGGTTCAAGGAGCGCGTTCAGGGAGCACGTCCGAATACGAGGGTGCCATTGGTGCCGCCGAAGCCGAAGGAGTTCTTCAGCGCGTAGTCGATCTTCAGGTCACGCGCTGTATTGGGGCAGTAATCCAGGTCGCACTCCGGATCCGGATCGTTCAGATTGATCGTCGGCGGAGAGATCTGGTGGTAGATGGCCAGCACCGTGAACACCGATTCGATGCCTCCGGCCCCGCCGAGCAGGTGACCGGTCATCGACTTGGTCGAGTTGACGACCAGCCGGCGCGCCGTATCGCCGAACGCGAGCTTGATTGCGTTGGTCTCGTTCACGTCGCCCAGCGGGGTCGAGGTGCCGTGCGCGTTCAGATAGGAAACCTGCGCGCCCTCGATTCCGGCGTCGCGCAGCGCAATCACCATGCAGCGGCGCGGCCCGTCCACGTCGGGCGCCGTCATGTGATAGGCGTCCGCCGTCATGCCGAATCCGACCAGCTCGCAATAGATCCGCGCATCACGGCGGCGCGCATGCTCGTACTCTTCCAGCACCAGCACGCCGGCGCCCTCGCCCAGCACGAAGCCGTCGCGCCCCTTATCGAACGGACGGCTGGCGGCCGCCGGATCGTCGTTGCGCACGGACAGCGCCTGCATCGAGGCAAAGCCTCCGACGCCAAGCGGGCAGATGGTCGACTCGGCGCCCCCGGCCAGCATCACATCGGCGTCGCCGCGCTCGATGATGCGGGCCGACTCGCCAATCGAGTGCAGCCCGGTGGTGCATGCCGACACGACCGCGAAGTTCGGCCCCCGCAATCCGTACATGATCGAAACGTTGCCCGAAATCATGTTGATGATCGCTCCCGGAATCAGGAACGGCGAGATCCGTCGCGGGCCGCGATTGATGACCTCCGAGTGATTGTCTTCGATCAGCGGCAGGCCGCCGATGCCGGATCCGACGATGCATCCGATCCGGTCGCGATTGCTGTCGGTTACCTGGATGCCGCAGTCGGCGATGGCTTGCACCGAAGCGGCCACGCCATAGTGGATGAAGATATCCATCCGGCGGATTTCCTTGGCCGGGACGTAGCGTGAAACGTCGAAGTCTTTGACTTCCCCGGCGATCTGACAGCGATAGGCCGACGCGTCGAAGCGCGTAATTCGCGTGATTCCAGAGACGCCCGCCACCAACTGGCGCCAAGCGCTTTGCACGTCATTGCCGACGGGGCAGACAACTCCGAGCCCCGTGACCACGACGCGACGTCGTGTCGACATCGGTGCCCATTCCTTTTAGAAGCGCGCCGGCGGCAAGGATCTCAAGTCGAAGGTTCGCTGAAGAAACTCCCGCCGGACCCTAAGCCTTCTTCAAGTGCGCGTTGACGTAATCGATCGCCTGCTGAACGGTGCGGATCTTCTCGGCTTCCTCGTCCGGAATCTCGCATTCGAACTCATCTTCGAGGGCCATGACCAGTTCGACCGTATCGAGCGAGTCGGCGCCGAGGTCATCGACGAAGGCCGACTCGTTTTTGATATCCGCCTCGTTGACCCCAAGCTGCTCGGCGACGATCTTCTTGACCCGCTGTTCAATGCTGTCCATGTACTCCTCCTGCACCTTGTTGGCTGATCGCCGACGGCCTCTCAAAAAGCGGGCCGGATTCTATCAGAGGACCGTCAGCGTCAACCCATCAGCATTCCGCCATTCACGTGAACGGTGGTGCCCGTGATGTAACCGGCCGCGGCCGATGCCAGGAATGCCACAACGGCCGCGATCTCTTCGGGTTGGCCCAGACGACCGGCCGGAATCTGCGCCAGCATCGCTTCCGACTGGGCGGCCGTCAAGGCGCGTGTCATGTCGGTGTCGATGAATCCCGGCGCTACGCAGTTAACCGTGATTCCTCGACTTCCGAGCTCCCTGGCGAAAGCCCGCGTCATGCCCTCCAGTCCCGCTTTGGCGGCCGCATAGTTTGCCTGCCCTGCATTGCCGCTGGAGCCGACCACCGAGGAAATGTTGATGATCCGGCCGTGTTTGGCCTTCATCATCCCTCGCACGACGCTGCGCGCCAGGCGGAAGGCGCCAGTGAGGTTGGTGTCGATCACTTCGTCCCACTGTTCGTCGCGCATTCGCATCGCCAGCATGTCGCGCGTCACCCCGGCGTTGTTGACCAGGATCGACAGTTTGCCGTAAGACTGCGCCACCGAGTCGATCAGCGCCTCGATCTGCTCCGCCTGCCGCACATTGAGCAACGCCCCGCGTCCTTGCGCTCCGAGCTCGGCGATTTGCGCACTGATGGAATCGGCGCCGGCTTGCGACGTGGCGGTGCCGACCACCGACGCGCCCGCGCGGGCGAGCTGGTGCAGAATGGCGCGGCCGATGCCGCGCGAGGCCCCGGTGATCAGAGCCACCTCGCCCTTGAGCGCGTCGTCGCGCAGCAGCAGCAGCTCGGCCACGTCAGGCCCCCACCGCGGACAGCGCCCGCTTCAGCGACTGCGGGTCGGACACCGACAAGCTGTTCAGTGCGGGCACGATGCGGCGGGTCAGACCGCTGAGCACCGTGCCTGGGCCACACTCGATCACGTCGGTGATGCCGCGTTCGCTCATCGCCTGGACGATCTGCGTCCAGCGCACTGGGCCGGCGGCCTGGCGCGCCAGCGCATCGCGGATCCGGGCCGGATCGGACTCGACCGCCACATCGATGTTGTTGATCACGGGCACCACGGGCGGGCGCACTTCGATCGACGGCAATCGGGCACGAAGTCGGTCCGCCGCGGGCGCAAGCAGGCTCGAATGAAACGGCACCGACACGGCCAGCGTAACCGCTCGTTTGGCGCCGAGCCGCTTGCTGATCTCGCACGCGCGAGCAACCGCAGCGCGGTGGCCCGCGATCACGATCTGAGAGGGCGCGTTGAAGTTGACCGCCTCGACCACCTCGTCGCCGGCGGCCTCGGCGCACGCCGCGACCACGCCGCTCTCGTCGAGGCCGAGGATCGCTGCCATCGTGCCGACACCGACTGGAACCGCCTGCTGCATCACCTCGGCGCGAAAGCGCACCAGAGGCACCGCATCCTGCAGCGCGATCGCGTCGGCCGCCAGCAGCGCCGTGTACTCGCCGAGGCTGTGCCCGGCCATCATCGCCGGCTGCGGCCCACCCGCCGCCCGCCAGGCCGCGTAGATCGCGAACGATGCGGTCAGCAGGCAAGGCTGCGTGTTCACCGTCAAGTCCAGCTGCTCGGCAGGCCCCTGATCGATCATCCGACCGACATCTTCGCCGAGCGCGTCGGAGGCGCGGCGCACGACGCCCGCGACCACGGGATCGTCGCCAAAGGCCTTCAGCATCCCGACGGCCTGGGAACCCTGGCCTGGAAAGACAAAGGCGACGCGCGGCATTCTCGACATGTGCATTGAAGTGGCGAGCCGGGACATTACATCCGCAGCAGCACCGAGCCCCAGGTCAACCCGCCGCCGACTCCTTGCAGCAGCACGTGCTGGCCGCCGCGGATCTTTCCTTCGCGCACGCCCCAGTCCAGCGCCAGTGGCACCGAGGCCGCCGAGGTATTTCCGTGGCGATCGACGGTGACGATCAATCGGTCGGTCGGCACTTCCAGCCGGCGCGCGGTCGCGGTCAGGATCCGGATGTTGGCCTGATGGGGAATCAGCCAGTCGAGTTCGCTGACCGCCATACCCGCGGCTTGCAGCACCTCGCGCGCCGAGGAGTCCAGCACCTCGACCGCGACCTTGAAAACCGCCGGCCCGTCCATCCGCAGAAACGGATCGCCGCGAACCTGCCCCTGCTCCAAACGCCCGGCCGTGCACAGGATCCGAGCTCGTGCACCGTCCGAGTGCAGGCGCTGCGCCAACACCCCCGGCCGGTCGCAGGCTTCCAGCACCACCGCGCCGGCCCCATCGCCAAACAGCACGCACGTGGTGCGGTCGCTCCAATCCAGGATCCGCGAAAAAATCTCGGCCCCGATCACCAGGGCGCGTCGGTGGGCGCCCGTGCGCAACAGCGCATCGGCCACCGATAGCGCATAGACGAAGCCGCTGCACACGGCCTGGACATCGAATGCGGCGCCGTTGCGAATTCCGAGCTCGGCTTGAATCCCGCATGCGGTGCTGGGAAAAATCTGGTCCGTGGTCGAGGTGGCCAGGACGATCAGATCGATCGAGTCGGCCGTGACTCCGGCGGCCGACAGCGCCGACCTGGCTGCGCGGGCCCCCAGCTCGGTCGTCGTCAGGCCCTCCTCCGCCAGGTAGCGCTGGCGAATGCCGGTGCGCTCGACGATCCACTCATCGGAAGTCTGGATTCCGCGCGCGGCGAGCCGCTCCACCAATTCCTGATTGCTGACGGCGTGCGACGGCAGCGCGCTGCCGGTGCCGATGATGCGCGAGGCGGCTGGCCGCGCGTTTTCAGCTGCACGTGCGGTACTCATTCAGAGCGCCCCGGCGCTCGCCTCGGCCGAGCGGGCCGGCCGATTCGCCACCAGCGGCGCCACCGCCTTCTGCGTGCGCTGCATCAGCTCGTGGCGTGCCGCCTCGACCGCGCGGCGAATCGCAAAGCCGAACGCATACACGTCGGCCGAACCGTGGCTCTTGATCACGATGCCGCGCAGCCCGAGCAGGCAGGCGCCGTTGTGCTGGCGGTGATCGACTCGCCGCCGAAAGCGCCCGAGCACGGGAAGCGCGATCAGCGCGACCAGACGCGCCAGCAGGTTGCGGGTGAATTCCTCCCGCACGAACCCGGCCAGCATCTGCGCCAAGCCTTCCGAGGCCTTCAGCGCCACGTTGCCGACGAACCCGTCGCACACGACCACATCGGTGGTGCCGCGATAGATGTCGTCACCCTCGACATTGCCGTAAAAGTTCAATCCGCTCGCTCGCAACAGATCGCCCGCCTGCTTGACCACCTCGTTGCCCTTGATCACTTCCTCCCCGACGTTCAGCAAGCCGACCGTGGGGCGCTGGTTCCCTTGCAGCGCCGACACCAGCGCACAGCCCAGGATCGCGAACTGCAACAACTGCTCGGCCGAGCAATCGACGTTGGCGCCCAGATCGAGCATCGTCGTGAAGCCGGCCTTTTGATTGGGCAGCAATTGGGCGATCGCCGGGCGGTCGATGCCATCGAGCGTTTTCAGCACGAAGCGGGCAATCGCCATCAATGCGCCCGTGTTGCCGGCGCTTACGCACGCGTCGGCCTGGCCATTTTTCACCAGTTGCAGCGCGATGCGCATCGATGAATCGCGCTTGGCGCGCAGCGCCACCGCGGGCGGATCGCCCATCTCGACCACCTGCTCGGCATGGACCACGTGCAGGCGTTCGGCTGCCACCCCGCGCAGCGTCGAGCGTCGCATGGCCGATTCGATCTCCGATTCAATCTCTTTCGAACGGCCGACCAGCAGAAGGACGCAATCCTGATCCTCGGCGGCGCATTGCAGAGCCGCTGGCACCGTGACCGCTAGGCCCTGGTCGCCGCCCATGCAATCGATCGCGATCCGGACGGCCATCTAGTCTGATGAACTTTCCCTGCGTCGCCGCCTAGCGCCTGCCCTTGTTCTTCCTCACTCGTCGTTCTTGGTCGGCAGGACCTTGCGCCCCCGATAAAAACCGTTCGGGCTCACATGGTGGCGCCGATGCACTTCGCCCGTCGACGGCTCGTTCGCAAGCGGGGGAGGCGTAATGAAATCGTGCGCGCGGTGCATCCCGCGCCGTGAAGCCGATTTCTTGTTTTGCTGGACGGCCATCGTGGCACCCAACGAAAGTTAAACCAGTCATTGTATATCGGTTCGACCACGCTTAAGCGAGGCCAGCACCGAAAAAGGCCGGGTTGTGCCTTGCTCCGGTTGTGCCGCGCGCACCCTTTGTTCGCACTCCGCGTGGCGGGGTGAAATGGGCAGCGCCAAAATCGCCTGTTCCTCGACCAGGTCCTGCACGTCGAACCGGCGGCTTGCCACCAGAGGCTCGTCGCCCTCGGCCGTAATCGGCAGCGCGCCAACCTGAGTCTCGTCATCGACGAAAAAGTACCCGCTCGACTCGTCCAGCGACCAATCGAGGCGTCCGCCGCACAGATCGCACGTCAGCCCCAAGCGACCTTCGAGTTGCAGGCCGATCCCCGGGCGTCCCTGCTCGTCGATCCGGCCTTGCAAGCGGTAGCGGATCCGGCCCATCGGCGCTGTCAGCATGGTGGACAAGCGTGGCAACCCAGCCGCGTCGAGTTCGCCCTCCACGCTGCCACCGTCACGCGCCAGATCGACCAGGTCGACCAACCGCATCCCGTATCCGCTCGATTGCGTGCCGCTAAACTTCGCGACGACCGAATCTCGTATGTCCTCCTCCATCCTACTCGCCTCGACCTCGCCGTATCGACGGCAACTGCTCGAGCGGCTCAGAGTGCCTTTCAGCATCGAGGCACCCGAGGTCGATGAGAGTCCGCAGGTCGGCGAAACCCCACTGCAGACGGCCCGCCGATTGGCGCTTCTTAAGGCCTCGACGGTCGGCCGGCGTCATCCGGAGGCGATCGTGATCGGATCGGACCAAGTGGCCGAGATGGACGGGGCCGCGATCGGCAAGCCGGGCGGACACGAAGCCGCCCTGCGGCAATTGATCGCGATGCAAGGACGGACGGTGGTGTTTCACACGGCGCTCACCGTTTTGCGCCATACCGGTGAACGTGTTTGCAGCGAGTGCGTGGATACGTGGGTGAGCTTTCGCCGTTTGCCTCGGGATGCGCTGGATGCGTATCTGAGGTTGGAGCAGCCGTACGACTGCGCCGGTTCCGCCAAGATCGAATCGCTTGGGATCTGCCTGGTCGAATCGGTCCAATCGGATGATCCGACGGCGTTGATCGGATTGCCGCTGATCAGTCTGACGAGGATGCTCGCCGACTACGGCGTCGCTGTGCCGGCGACGAGCGGATGACAGGCACCCTGTTCTTGCTGCCGGTGCCGTTGAGCGACACCGATCCGGCTCAGGTGCTGCCGGCGCCGGTGCTGAAGATCGCCCGCGAGACGAACTACCTTTTGGCGGAGAACGCGCGCACCGCACGCAGCTTCCTGAAAGCGGCCGGCCATCCTGGACCCATCCAACAGGTGCGCATCATCGAGATCGGACATGCGCCCGAGCCGGCGCAGGCGCGCGAATGGCTCGCGCCGGTGCGTTCGGGTCAGACGGACGCTTCGCTGGTATCGGAATGTGGAAGCCCCGGCATCGCCGACCCGGGCGCCACGTTGGTCGCCTGCGCATACGAGATCGGAGTGCGGGTGCGACCGCTGGTCGGGCCGTCGTCCGTGTGCCTGGCGCTGATGGCCTCGGGAATGAACGGCCAGTCGTTCCGCTTCCACGGCTACCTGCCTCAAGACACCGCGGCATTGGCCGACAGCCTGCGGCGCCTCGAGCGCGAAGCCGCTCTGGGCGAGACCCAGATTTTCATCGAAACGCCCTACCGCACCGAGCGCCTGTTTCAGGCGATCCTGACGCAGTGCGGCGACTCGACTCGCCTTGCGATCGCGGTGGACCTGGGCGGCACGTCTGAGACGACAATGACGCGGCGCGTCGGGCAGTGGCGTGCGCTGCCGGCGGCAGAGCGCCCCGCGCTGCACCGCCGTCCGGCCGTTTTCATGCTTCACCGTGACGACAGATTGCCGTCCGGGCACGACGGATTGCCGTCCCGCCGCCAGTAGAGGACGCCGTCGATTTCCACAACCGGCACGGGCACCAACGCGCCGCGGCCGGTGCAGGGCCCGGCGGCACAAGCTCCCGTGGCCGGCTCGTACAAGGCGCCATGCGCCGCGCAGATCAACCAGCGATGCTCGGCATCCAGGAAGCGGCCCGGGATCCAGTCGAGCTCGAGGCCGGTGTGAGAGCACCGGTTCAGATAGGCGACCGCGACGCCCTGATGGCGCACCGCGAAGGCTTCCTGCCCGAGGCCTGCGCCCGCGATCAAATTGAAGCGCACGCCCTCGCCGCCTTCGATCAGCTCGTCGGAGGCGCAGATCCGGATCAGGCCGGGATCAGCCATCGCTGCAGCTCGACCAGCGAATCGAGCACGGCCAACGCGCCACAGTGCTGAAGCGCGGTGGCCGGATGGGCCCCGTGCGTGACGGCGACCGCCGCCGCCCCCGCCGCCGCGGCCATTTGCAGGTCGTGAGTCGTATCGCCGACCATCAACATGCGCGCCGGCGTGGTCCTCAACTCCTCGGCCAGCTCGAGCAGCATCTTCGGGTGCGGCTTCGCTTCGGTCTCATCGGCGCACCGACTGGCATCGAACTGAGCCGCCAATCCCAGGCTGTCCAGGGCGCGGCTCAGGCCCGCCCGCGTCTTGCCGGTTGCGATCGCAAGCTTGCTGCCTTTGGCACGCAGCAGGGCGAGCAGCTCGCGCGCATTCGGAAACAGCTGCAGCCGGGTCTCACCGGCCAGAAAATGGACGCGGTAGCGCGCTGCAAACTCGGGCGCCCGCTCGGCCGGCAGTTCCGGCACAGCGATCGACAGGGCCTGCATCAGCCCCAGCCCGATCACGCTGGAGGCTCGTTCGGCTCCCGGATCCGGCAGATTCAGATCGGCTGCCGCGCGGCGAATGGCCGAAGCGATCATCTCGGTCGAGTCGATCAGCGTGCCATCCCAATCGAAAACGATCACGTTGAACCGGTCAAGCACCGCGCAAAGCCTCGACAAGGGCCTCGCACTCGGAGGGCAGAGGCGAAGTGAATGCGATCGGTTCTGCGCTGATGGGGTGCTGCAGTCGCACCTGCGATGCGTGCAGGAACATGCGCGTCAATCGTTCCCCGAAAACGCCGCGTGCCACCTGCCGGTTCAACTCGAAGTCGCCGTACTTGGCGTCACCCACGATCGGAAAGCCGAGGTGGGCCAGATGCACCCGGATCTGGTGGGTCCGACCGGTCAGAAGCTCGGCATCCAGCAGCGCGAACTGCTTGAAGCGCTCGCGCAGTTCGAAGACGGTGTGCGAAGCCGAACCCCCCTCCGGATCGACGCGAACCTTGCCGGCCAAGCCCTCGCTGCTTCTGGACAGGGCAAGCTTGACGTGCTGGCGGTCATTGACCCAGTGGCCTGCAACCAGCACGAGGTAGCGCTTCTGTATTTGCCCCTGTCGCAGTGCGGCATGCAAATTCAGCAGCGCCTTTCTCGATTTGGCCAACAGCAGCAGGCCCGACGTGTCGCGGTCGAGACGGTGAGCAAGTTCAAGATAAGGCTGATTCGGCCGCGCCGCCCGGATCCGCTCGATCGCCCCGAACGATATTCCGCTGCCTCCGTGAACCGCCATCCCGGCCGGCTTGTCGACGACCAGCAGGTGCTCGTCTTCGAACACAACCGGCAGCCTGGATGCCGAGGGCGGCGGCACCTCGACCCGGCTGCTGATCCTCATCGGGGGAATCCGGATCTCGTCACCCAGCGACAGCCGCTGATCGGCCGCGGCGCGACCCCGGTTGATGCGCACTTCGCCGCTGCGAACAACCCGATAGATATGGCTCTTGGGTACACCCTTGCTCAGGCGGATCAGGAAATTGTCCAGCCGCTGCCCCGCCGACTCGTACCCGACCTTCACGTAACGCACTGCCACCGGCGCCGCCGAGGCCCCTGGCTCCGGTCGGGCCGGAGCCGACCCAGCCGGACGCGGCCGGCTGCGCACGGCCGGGGCCGTTCGCACCGCTTGTTGGCGCCCAGCGCGCGCAGGCGCTGCTTTGCGTTCAACCCCCATGTCGCCTATACTTAACGCGTTTGTAATAGGCCGCGTCCGCTGCGATTCTAAGCGGCGTCGACGCTCCGGCTCCGGCGCGAGCAGCGTCGGGCAGTCGGGCCGTAAGTGCGGCCAAAGGGTGCGTGGTGCGCCGGTGTGTGCCGCGCGTATGAACGGAAGGACCGCCGTCGTTGCTTCAAACACTGCGTGACCGGTTCTTCTGCAAAATCGGCGCCATTGCCGTCCAGACCGCTGGGAGGGTGGGCGCCAGCCGAATTCGGATCGTGCGCTACGCCGCGTGATTGCCGATCGTAACGGACGGCCACGAGGCAACTTCAGGCAGTTTTGCAACCGGCATCGAACGGGCACCGCCCGGGTGTGAGCGAGGGACCGACCGTGAGCGAGAACGGCATGCAACCGCGAGCAGGTGACGATCGTCGCCGCCCGCGCGAGTGTCGTGCCTGGCGCCCGGCCGGCCTCGGCCTCTGCACACCTTCAGCGCCCGGCCGGGACGCCAGCGCCTGAGGCCGGATCCGAAGTCGGCACACAAGCGCCCCTGAGGGGCGCGGGGAGTGCCTGATGAAACGGATGCTGTTCAACGCGACTCACGCGGAGCAGCTGCGCGTTGCAATCGTCGACGGCCAGAAGCTGCTTGACCTGGACATCGAGACGGCCGGTCGCGAGCAACGCAAATCGAACATCTACAAGGGCCTTGTCACCCGGGTTGAGCCGAGCCTGGAAGCCTGCTTCGTCGACTATGGCGAGGAGCGCCACGGCTTCCTGCCGTTCAAGGAGATTTCCCGCCAGTACTTCAAGCCGGGCGTCGATGTGTCGCGCGCCCGGATCAGCGACGCGATTTCCGAGGGACAGGAACTGATCGTGCAGGTCGAGAAGGAGGAGCGCGGCAACAAGGGCGCCGCGCTGACCACCTTCGTCTCATTGGCGGGACGCTATCTGGTGTTGATGCCGAACAATCCGCGCGGAGGTGGGGTTTCGCGCCGGGTCGAGGGCGAGGATCGCCAGGAGCTGCGGGAGGCCATCGACCAGCTGGACGTCCCGGCCGGCATGAGCGTCATCGCGCGCACCGCAGGCCTGGGTCGCGCCGTCGAGGAGTTGCAGTGGGACCTGAAGTACCTGCTGCAGCTGTGGAAGGCGATCACCGACGCCGTTCAGCAGGTCAAGGCGCCCGAGCTGATCTACCTGGAGTCCAGCCTGGTGATCCGCGCCATCCGGGATTATTTCCATCCCGAAATCGGCGAGATCCTGATCGATACCGAGGACGTGCACAACCAGGCCAAGACGTTCGTCGACCTGGTGATGCCCGACGTGGCGGGCCGGGTCAAGCGCTACCGGGACGACGTGCCATTGTTTTCGCGCTTCCAGATCGAGCATCAGATCGAGACCGCGCACTCGCGCCAGGTCCCATTGCCCTCCGGGGGCGCCATCGTGATCGACCACACGGAGGCGCTGGTAGCCGTCGATGTGAACTCGGCCCAGGCCACGCGCGGCTCCGACATCGAGGAAACCGCGCTGCGGACCAACCTGGAAGCGGCCGACGAAGTCGCGCGCCAGCTGCGGTTGCGCGACCTGGGTGGCCTGATCGTGATCGATTTCATCGATATGGAGGACGCCCGCAATCAGCGCGCGGTCGAACAGCGGCTGAAGGACGCGCTTCACCAGGATCGCGCCCGCGTGCAGATGGGCAAGATCTCGCGCTTCGGCATGATGGAGTTGTCGCGGCAGCGTTTGCGTCCCGCCTTGAGCGAGGGCAGTCACGTGACCTGCCCGCGCTGCAACGGCGTCGGCCAGGTGCGCGATACCGACAGCTCGGCCCTGCACATTCTGCGAATCCTGCAGGAAGAGGCGATGAAGGACAACACGGCCGCGGTCCACGCACAGGTGCCGGTTGATGTGGCGACCTACCTGCTGAACGAGAAGCGCCCGGATCTGGCCAAGCTCGAGGCCCGGCTGAAGGTCTCGATCGTCCTGATTCCAAACAAATTCCTGGAAACGCCGCACTACAGCATCGAGCGCCTGAAGCACGACGACGAGCGCCTCGATCAGGTCAAGCCGAGCTACGATCGCGTCACCGCGCCGGCACAGGAGGAAGCCTATGCCGTTCCGCGGGGTGACGATGCACACGCGCGACGGCAGGAGGCCGTCGTCAAAGGCGTCGTGCCGGACACGCCTGCGCCGGTCGTGCCTCCCACCCTATCGCCGGTGCCGGCCGCGGCCAAGCCTCCATCGCTGTGGGCACGTTTCATCGCCTGGCTGACGGGATCGTCGACGCGACCCGTGCCAATGGCAGTGCCGGCGGCTTCCACGCCGGTCGGTACGCGCGCTCGACCCGAACGCGACCATCGCGGGCGCGGCGAGCGCAAAGATCGGCGGGAGTCCCGTGGCGAAAAGACGGGCGGCGAGCGCGCTGGCCAGGCGCGTGGTGATCGCGCGGAGCGATCCGATCGCGGTCGGGATCAGGCACCGCGGCGGGACAAGCCAGCTGCTACCGCGCGGCCTGACAACGCCACCGAAGATCGCGGCAGGCGGCGCGGGCGCGGAGGCGACGCGGGCGCGCGCCAGGGACGCGACGGCCGGGCACCGGCCGACGGACGACGCGAAGCAAGCGCCGAATCGCAAGCCCCTGCGACTTTGCCCGCTGTTGAGGTTGCCGCGAGTGCGCCGGCGACCGTGCCGGCGACTTTGCCTGGCGGCGAAGCAGGCGGGGGCGGCGACGAGCGTCGCGGTCGCCGGCGTCGCCGCCGCGGGCGTGGCTCGGAGCGTGGCGATCGCGCTGCGGGAGGCGCGCCGGCTGGCGCCCAGGTCAACGAGGACGTCGAGGTGGCCGACCTGGAGACTATCGACCGCGAGGCTTCCGTTAACCGCGACTCCTCCTTCGACCGCGACTCCTCCGTTCGCGAGCCATCCGCCAAGCGCGAGCCCTCCGTTCGCGAGGCATCCGTGAACCGCGAGCCCTTGCTCCGGACAGCGGTGCAAACGCCGGAGCCTGTCGCCGAAACGGCGGCGAAGGCGCTGGTGGCCCCGTCGATGCCCAGGGAAGCGCCGGCGGTGCGCGCCATCGATGCAGTCATCGAGCCGGCACCGATGCCGGTTGCCGAGCTGTTGCCAATCGTCGAGTCGTCCGGAATGACGCTTGCACAGACCGATCCGCAAAAGCTCGCTGCCGCGCAAGCACGTGCCGCGGAATTGCAGCCGCCGCCGATGCGGATGGGGCGCGAACGCCCCGTGCTGCAGCCGATGGAGGAGACTCCGCTGCAGCAGGTGGAGACGCGCGGTCAAGGGTGACGGGATCGAGGCCGGATGTCGGAACGTTTTGCCCCTCTGCTTGACGCACGCGTGCGTCGGGTGGCCCTGCCGGAGTCCGAACAGACTCAGCCGGCGGTCGGTCGCTTGAGCGACCGCTTGCAGCGGCCGTTGCACGACCTGCGCGTTTCGGTTACCGATCGCTGCAATTTTCGTTGCACGTACTGCATGCCGAAGGAAGTGTTCAACCGCAATCACCACTTCCTGCCGCACTCCGAGCTGCTCAGCTTCGAGGAGATCACGCGCCTGGCGCGGGTGTTCGTCGCGCACGGCGTCGAAAAAATACGGCTCACCGGCGGCGAGCCGCTCCTTCGTACGGATCTGGCGCGTCTGGTCCAGATGCTGGCGCAATTGAGAACGCCGGACGGCGGCAGCATCGACCTGGCGCTGACGACCAATGCCTCGCTGCTCAAGCGTCATGCCACGGCTCTGGTGCAGGCCGGACTGAAGCGCATCACGGTGTCGCTCGACGCGCTGGACGATGACATCTTTCGGCGCATGAACGACGTTGACTTCCCCGTGGCCGATGTACTCGACGGCATCGACGCGGCCGAGGCCGCAGGCCTGCCGATCAAGGTCAACATGGTCCTGCAGCGCGGCGTCAACGAGCATCAGGTCCTGCCGATGGCGCGTTTTTTCAAAGGGCGCGGGCATGTGCTGCGGATCATCGAATACATGGACGTGGGCACCACGAATGGCTGGCGACTCGACCAGGTCGTGCCGGCCGCGGAGGTGGTCGCGCGCATCGATGCCGAAATGCCGCTGGAGCCGATCGAGCCGAACTATCCCGGCGAGGTCGCTCAGCGCTGGCGCTATCGCGACGGCGACGGCGAGCTCGGCATCGTAGCCAGTGTTACGCAGGCGTTCTGCCGAAGCTGTACCCGCGCCCGGCTCTCGATCGAGGGGCGCTTGTATTTGTGCCTGTTCGCTACGCAGGGCCATGACCTGCGCGCGCTGCTGCGGGGCAACGCCAGCGACGAACAGTTGTCGACCGCGATCGCCCGTATCTGGAGCGCCCGGTCGGATCGGTACTCGGAATTGCGCGGGGAAAATGGCGCCGGCGGCGCCGCCAAAATAGAGATGTCCTACATCGGCGGCTGAACACTCTCTCCTTCGCTCCAAGCGCGGGCGCGCCAGGAGCTTCGGCGGGCTTGCCCTCCCAAGCGCGTTCAGCCTCCGAAGCGCGCAGCGCGAAGGAGGGCAGCGCGAAGGATGGTTGAGTTTGGGGAGTCGAAAAATGGACGCGCTGAGAAGAGAGCAGGTCGGGATCCTGTCGCTGTGCCGCGCCGCGATCGCGTTGGCGCTGTGGGTGTGCGCCGGTTCGGCGCCGGCCCGGGAATCGGAGTCCCACGGCGAGATCCTGTGGGACAACTACGGCATACCGCACGTTTACGCCGGCGACATACCCGGCGTGATCCGCGGTTACGGTTACGCGCAGATGGAGGCGCACGCCGAGACGATTCTGGGCAATCTGGCCCAGGCGCGGGGGCGCGCGGCCGAGTACTTCGGCGCCGGGTCCGGCAACGCGTTCGTACAGAGCGACATCCAGGTTCGCTCGTTCGGCATTCCCGGCCGCGCTCGGCGCTGGCTCGCGGAAGGTGGCGAGCTGCAGCGCAGCTACCTCGAAGCCGCCGCCGCCGGCATGAACGAGTACGCAGCGGCGCACGGCGACACGATCGCGCCCGCGTTCCGCCAGGTGCTGCCGATCGAACCCGAGGACATCCTCGCGGACTTCCAGCTGACGGTTACCTTCACGTTCCAGTCGGAACAGTCGGGCGTACCGCAGCTGCTGTCGGCCTGGCAGAGCGGGCCCACCTCCGCCCTTCGGGCTCCGGCGGGCAAGTCCGCCATGTCCGATGCGGTGACCGCGGGCTTGCCCGCCGTAACGCGAAGCGCGAAGGCGGGCTCCAACGGCTGGGCGGTCGCACCGCGCCTGTCCGCCAGCGGCAACGCCATGCTGGTCGGCAATCCTCACCTGCCCTGGGGCAACAATCAGCCGATCCAGGGACTGGGCCTGTATCAATGGTTCGAGGCGAATCTCGTCGTTGGACACCCGGACCACCCGCGGCTCAACGCGGAGGGCGTCTCGTTTCCGGGTGCGCCGTTTCTCGGCATCGGGTACAGCGACGACATCGGTTGGACGCATACGAACAACACGATCAAGAACGCCGACCTGTACGAGCTGACGCTCACCGGCCCCGACAGTTACCTGTGGGAGGGACGCTCGCGCGCTTTTCATCACCGCAGCGACAGCATCAAGATTCTGCAACCCGACGGCAGCACTGTGACGCAAGCGCTGGACGTCGTCAGCTCGGTGCACGGCCCGGTGATTACGCCGCCCCGGGGCAACAAAGTATTGGCGCTGCGGGTCGCGGGGCTCAACGCACCCTCGCCCGTGTCTCAATACTGGGCAATGATCACCGCGCACGATCTGCATCAGTTCATCGATGCGAACTCTGCGCTGCAGATGCCGTTCTTCAACGTGATCTACGCCGATCGCGGCGGGCACATCATGTACCTGTTTGGCGGGCGCCAGCCGGTGCGCTCGGGTGGCACGTTTTACGATTGGGCGGGCATCCTGCCGGGGGATCGCGCAAGCGCGCTGTGGACCCGAACGCTCGAGTGGGACCAACTGCCGAAGGCGATCGATCCTCCGGGCGGCTTCGTGCAGAACGGCAACGACGCGCCGTGGACGGCCACGTTTCCGCAGGTGATCCACTACGCCGATTTCCCCGCCTGGATCGCCCCGCTCCAGATGGACCTTCGCCCTCAGCACGGCGCGAGCTTCCTGCTGTCGCAGCCGACGTTTACCGCAGCCGACCTTCTCGCCGGCAAGATGTCGACGCGCATGGCTCTGGCGGACCGCCTGGCGCCGGACCTGATCCAGGCGGCGCTCGCGTCGGGCAATCCGACCGCCGTCGCCGCGGCCAACGTGCTGGCCGCCTGGGACCACAACGCGGATGAAGGCAGCCACGGCGCGTTGTTGTTCGAAGCCTGGTACGACACCTATTCAAACAACGCGGCCGTGCCGAAAGATACCTCGCTGCCGCTGTATTTCACCTACCCGGCGTTTCGGGTGCCGTACAACCCGGCCGATCCGCTGCGCACACCGGAGGGCCTGCAGGAGACGACGATTGCGGTGCAGACGCTGATTGGCGTGGCCACCGAGTTTCAGTCCGTCTACGGAGCGCTGGATGTGCCTTGGGGCTCGGTCCACCGGACCGTTCTCGTGACGCACGATCCAACGATGCAAAGCGTGATTCCGCTGTCCGACGATCCGGAGAGCGGTCCCGACGACGTGTTCGGGCCGATCCGCACGGTCTGGCCTTTTCCGGCGCCCGACGGCTACAGCATCTGGCACTACGGCGGCGACGGCTACGTGCAGCTGGTCGAATTCACGCCGGATGGCGCCCGTGCGCAGGCGCTGCTCACCTACGGCAACTCGTCACGCCCGGGCTCGCCGCACATCACCGACCAGCTGCCGCTGTTCGATGCGAAGCAGCTGCGCCCGGTCCTGCGCACACGCGAGGAAGTCGAAGCCGCTACGGTCACGCGCGAGAGCTACTAGAGGATACGGGGTAGCGATCGGGCTGCCGCACCGGAGGGGCCGGGTGCGGTGGAGCGAGGTCAGCACCCCCTCTAGGGCGCGCCTGGCAGGGCGCGCCCGCTCCGGCGGCGCGAAGCGATGCTTCGCGAAACCCCGCCTCCGCCCCACCGTGATGGCGAAGGGGGTAACGCGAGCGGAACCGCACCCGGCCCCCCCGGTGCGGCAGCCCGGAGCGGAAACGCAGCGCCCGGCCCCAGCCTCTCGACCCTACCCGATCCAGCGGCGCGCGTTGCGGAAGATCCGCATCCAGGGCGAATCTTCACCGAGTCCCGGTGGCTGCCATGACATCTGCACCGTGCGGCGCACGCGTTCGGGGTGCGGCATCACGATCGTGAAGCGCCCGTCAGGCGTGGTCAGCGCGTTGATGCCGTCGGCAGAGCCATTCGGGTTGTCGGGATATTGCTCGGTGGCGCGCCCATTGGAATCCACGTAGCGCAGCGCGACGATCGCTCGCCGGCGCGACTCGTCGCTGTCGAAGCAGGCTCGCCCTTCTCCGTGGGCGTTGACGATCGGCATCCGGCTGCCGGCCATCCCGCCGAAAAATATCGACGGCGATTCGACCACCTCGACCATAACCAGCCGGGCTTCGAATTGTTCCGACGCGTTCGGCAGGAAACGAGGCCAGTCGCGCGCCCCCGGAATCATCGTGCGCAGCTGGCTCATCATCTGGCAGCCGTTGCACACGCCCAGCGCGAACGTATCGGTGCGGCCGAAGAAGGCCGCAAACTGGTCCGACAGCCTGGAGTGGAACAGGATCGTCTTGGCCCACCCGCCACCGCCGCCCAGCACGTCGCCATAGGAAAAGCCACCGCAGGCGGCGATCCCTTCGAAGTCCGCCAGCAAGATACGGCCCGCGAGCAGATCCGACATGTGGACGTCGACGGCGGTAAAGCCGGCGCGATCGAAAGCCGACGCCATCTCGTGCTGACTGTTGACGCCTTGCTCTCGCAGGATCGCAATCCGGGGGCGAGCGCCACGCGCGATCAAAGGCGCCGCCACGTCCTCATCCGGCGCGAAGCTGAGCGACATCGACAGTGGCCCCCGGCGGCCCAACCCTTGGTACTCCGAGTCGGCGCAGTCCGGATCGTCACGCAGCCGCGCCATCCGCCACGACACTTCACCCCAAGCCTGCAGCAGGGCCTGGCGAGTGTGGCGCACGATCGGCTTGGCGTCGTACCAGACCTCCATCACGTCCTGCTCGTTGGGCGATCCGACCACGTGGCTGCACGAGCCCAATCCGGCCGCGCGCAATGCGCCCATCATCGCCGACCGGTCATTGCGACGGACCTGAATCAAGCACCCCGGCTCTTCGCTGAACAATGCCTTCAACACCGCGTCGTTGCGCCGTGCACCGAGTTGCTCGGCACGGACCCGGTAATCGCCGGCGTCCTGGGCCAACGGGTCGACTGCCAGCACGTCGATGTTCAGCGTGACGCCGCAGCCGGCGGCGAAGCCCATTTCGCAGGCGCAAGCCCACAAGCCTCCGTCGGACCGATCGTGGTAGGCCAGGATGCGACCATCCGCCGCCTGCTGCCGCAGCACAGAAAGCAGCGCCAGCAGCCGCGCGGGATCGTCCAGGTCCGGAACGTCGCGGCCATACTGGCCGACGATCTGGGCCAGTATCGAGCCGGCCAGGCGCAGCCGACCCGCCGACAGGTCGATCAGGATCAGGTCGGTCGGGCCGACGTCCAGCTTGAGCTGCGCAGTCAGGCTGCGCCTGACGTCCTCGACCGCCCCCGCCGCGCTGACGATCAGCGACACCGGCGCCCTCACCCGCTTGTCTTCCCCATGGTCCCGCCATTGCGTCGACATCGACAACGAGTCTTTGCCGACCGGAATTCCGATTCCGAGCGAGCGGCAGAGGGTTGCAGCGGCTTGCACTGCGCTGTACAGCGCGGCGTCCTGTCCCGGTTGGCCGCACGCCGCCATCCAATTGGCCGACAACTTGACGTGCCTGAAATCGACATCGGCACAGGCCAAGTTCAGCAGCGCCTCGCTGATGGCCACGCGCGACGCCGCCGCTGCGTTTTCGATCGCCAGCGGCGTGCGCTCTCCCATCGCCATCGCTTCCCCGGCGTAGCCTTGGTGGTCAGCCAATGTGACCGCGCAATCGGCGACCGGAACCTGCCACGGGCCGACCATCTGGTCGCGGCAGGAAAGGCCGCCGACGGAACGATCGCCGATCGTGATCAGAAAGGATTTGCTGGCGACGGTCGGGTGCCGCAGCACCTCGATCGCCGCCTCTAAGGGATCCACCGCCGTCTGCAACGCCGGCAGCGCTACCGGGACTGTCTGCGCTTCACGCCGCAGGCGCGGCAGCGAGCCCAGCAACGTGCTCATCGGCAGGTCGACCGCAGCGCGCTCGCCGTCGCGCGCAACCAGCAGGCGATCTTCGGCGGTCGAGACTCCGAGCACCGCGTACGGGCAGCGCTCGCGATCGCACACACGGGCGAACTGGTCCAGGCGCCCGGCCTCGATCGCCAGCACGTATCGCTCCTGCGACTCGTTGCACCAGACTTCCAGCGGGTTCATCGCGCTGTCCTGCACCGGTATCGCGGCCAGGTTGATCCGCGCGCCTTGATGCGACGCGTGCACCATCTCGGGCAGCGCATTGGAAAGCCCACCGGCCCCGACATCGTGTATCGCGAGGATCGGATTGTCGGCACCGAGCGCGGCACAGGCGTCGATCACCTCTTGCGCGCGGCGCTGTATCTCGGCATTGCCACGCTGCACCGAATCGAAGTCCAGCTGCTCGGCGTTGGCGCCGCCTTCAATGCTGGAAGCGGCGCCACCGCCCAGCCCGATCCGCATTCCCGGGCCACCCAGCTGCACCAGCAGCGCGCCCGCGTTCAGGGATCGCTTCTCGACCTGCTCGGAGCCAATGCTGCCGACGCCTCCGGCGATCATGATCGGCTTGTGGTAGCCGACCCGCTCGCCTGCCACGTTTTGCTGGAACACGCGGAAGTAACCCAGCAGATTGGGGCGGCCAAACTCGTTGTTGAAGGAAGCCGCGCCGATCGGGCCCTCCAGCATGATGCGATAGGCGTCGGCGATGCGCCCGGGGAAGGCGTAATCGCCACCCTCGCCGGCCTGCGGTTGCGCGACGTCGCGGTCTGCCTCCCACGGGGCGCTCATCCCCGGCAGGCGCAGGTTCGAGACGCTGAATCCGCACAGCCCGGCTTTCGGGCGAGCCCCGCGCCCGGTCGCCGCCTCGTCACGGATTTCGCCGCCGGACCCGGTTGCCGCACCCGGAAACGGCGAGATCGCCGTCGGGTGATTGTGGGTCTCGACCTTGAATACGATGTGCTCGGTCTGCTCCGAGACGTGATACGCAGCGACCGGATCGTCGCTGCTCCAATGGGGCACCAGGCGGCGCGTCGGCCGCCCGACCAGGACCGCGGCGTTGTCGCGATAGGCAAGCAGCGTGCCCTCGGGCGCAGTCGCATGGGTGGAGCGGATCAGATCGAACAGGGAATCGGGCTGCACCGCGCCGTCGATGGTCCACTGCGCATTGAAGAGCTTGTGGCGGCAATGTTCGGAGTTGACCTGGGCGAACATCATCAGCTCGGCGTCGGTCGGATCGCGTCCGGCCTCAGCGAACGCGCGCGCCAGGTAGTCGATCTCGTCAGCCGACAGGGCAAGACCCAGCTGTGCATTGGCACGGCGCAGGGCGGCGACCGCATCGTTGCCCAGCGCCACGCTGGCGAGCGGCCGGCGCTGCGCCGGCGCGAAAAGCCGCCCCGCAGCGTCTTCCGGATCGATGACCGTCTCGGTCATCCGGTCGTGCAGATGGGGCACCAGGGTTTCGATCGATCGCGCTGAATTGGACGCGGCCGAGCCGCTATAGCGCAGCAGGATCAGTACCCCGCGCTCGATGCGTGCCACCCAGTCGAACCCGCAGTTGGCCGCGATATCGGTGGCCTTGCTGGACCACGGCGACACGGTTCCCGGCCTGGGCACCACGAGCGCCTGGCGCGACCCCGCCCAGCTCGCCGCATCGAACGCTTCGCCGTAGTCGAGCAGTCGCGCAAGGCGATCGACTTCGAGTGCAGCCGGCACCCGATGGCACAGGATGAAATGCCGGTAGCGGCCGGCGACCGCGATCAGCGCAGGTTCGGCCGAACGGAGCGTCGTCGTCAGCCGCGTGCTGCGCGACTTGGTCAGCGCGGCCGGACCGTCAAGGAAAAAACCGTGGGGTTGATTGGACATGAGCCCGAGCTGCACGCGCATTATAAAGCGCGCGCCGCCCGGGTTGCGCCCGGATGTTCCGTCTCAGAGCACTAGATATCGGCGTCGAGCAGCTCGGCCGAGGCCATCGATTTGAGCAGCGTTTCGTTGCAAGTACCGATCGGAAGCGCGAGGGCGTCGGCCTGCTTGCGGATCATGATCGGATCGCTGCGCTCGATCGCCTCGATCAGCGTCAGATAAGGAGCATACGGTCCGGTGCGGCGAACGATCGCGTCCACGATCGTTTCGGACAGCGAAATGAGCTCGAACAGATGCTCGAATGGGGCTCCGGTGATCCGATCCAGCAGCGAAAAGGCACCGGTGATGAACAGTTCGTCGCGCACCTCGACCTGGCTTTCGTCGGCGCCGATGCTCTCCAGGAACATGCCGCGACGGATCGATGCGTGCATCAGCGGGAACGTGTTGGTGTCCTTGGAAGCCGTCGCCATCAGCAGCGACAGCCAGCGCATCAGTTTCTTGTAGCCCAGCATCATCACCGCGTGCTGGAACGAGGTGATCTGCACCGGCAGACCGAACGCTGCCGAATTGACCAGGCGAAGCAGCTTGAACGCCAGCGCCGGATCGCGCTTGAGCGTGGCGTCGATCTTCGAAATCTCGGCGTCGTCGCGCACCAGGCGCAGCAACTCCAGTACCACGGCCTGGCCCGGCTGCAACGGGCGCGCCGACTTCTGCGTCACGTCGTCCAGGGGCCAGCCCACGCTGGCGGCGGCTCCGCGCTCGAAGGCCCCGTCCACGTCGGCCACCGTCTGCACGCCGGTGATGATGAATGGAATGCGACGCGTGATACTCGAGGGGATTCGCGCATCCCCCTCGCGACGGCGATCGTCGCTGATGTGGACCAGCGAGTACTCGAAGCATGACAGCAGCGCCGGCGGCAGGGCAACGTCGGGGCGGTTTCTCAGCGCGAGGCGCTTGCCGTCGCGAAACAGCGACTGCGCCACGGTTTGCGTGAGCGGATCGCGCAGCGCCGCCGTCGAGATCTCGAGGATCGCATTGCTCGGAGGATCCCAGTCCAGCGCCGATTCATCGAATTCGGCGTCGAGCGGGGCCACCAGCACGGGCGCGCTCGATTCGGGCCAGACCGAATTCAAGGATTCGAGAACCTGCCCGATCGGCAGCCGCTCGCTTGGATTCGTGGCCAGCATCGTCAGGCGGGTGCCGATCGCCTTGCGCTTCTTGTCGATCAAGGGCGCATAGCAGATCGACTGCGTACCAAGCACGTCGAGCGCGACGTTTGCAACGGGTTCTGGGGCGTTCATTGCCTGCCGCCGTAGGGAGCTGACACAGATTATTGAGAACGGGGCGCCCGACGGTCGGGGGAAATGGCGCCGCACCTTAGGCGAATTTCCTGTTTAAGCTGCCACCTTTGGGACGAGAAGCCGCCCTTCGAAGCCGGAGTTCATCGTTTGGAGCATGTCGATTGCATTGTTGTCGGGGCCGGGGTGATCGGCCTGGCCTGCGCCCGCGCCCTTGCCTTGGCCGGGTTGCACACGATCGTGCTCGAAGCCGAGTCACAGTTCGGATCGGGCATCAGCTCGCGCAGCAGCGAAGTCATTCACGCCGGCATCTACTACACGACCGGCAGCTGGAAGGCACGGTTTTGCGTGCAAGGGCGCGAGCCGCTGTACCGGTATCTGAGCGAGCGAGGCCTGCCGCACCGCCGACTCGGCAAGCTGATCGTGGCAACGGAAGAATCGCACCTCGCGTCGCTCGCCAAACTGCAAAGCCTGGGGCGGGGCAACGGCGTTGAACGTCTGGAGATGCTGGAAGCCAGGCAGGCGGCTGCGCTCGAGCCCGCGCTGCGCTGCTTGGGCGCCCTGCACTCGCCCGACACCGGAATCGTCGATTCGCACGCATTGATGGTCTCGCTGTCCGGCGACCTCGAGTCCTGCGGCGGGTCCATTGCGCTGCGCTCGCCGATGCAGCAGGCGTCGCGACATCACGATACGTGGCTCCTCGGTACCGGAATCGGCGAGGGCTATCCAATCCTGTGCGACGTCCTCGTCAACGCCGCCGGACTTTCAGCCCAGCGCGTCGCGGCCAGCATCGAGGGGTATCCGCGCGAGCGCATCCCGGCGCTGCGGATGGCGCGGGGCAACTATTTCTCGCTGCCCCAGAAGGCTCCGTTCAGCCGGCTGATTTATCCGTTGCCGACCGACGGCGGAATCGGCATCCACCTGACGCTGGACATGGGTGGCATGGCAAGGTTCGGGCCGGACGTCGAGTGGATCGATCAGGTCGATTTCAATGTCGACCCGGACCGCGCACGGCTGTTCTACGAAAACATCCGCGCCTTTTGGCCGCAGCTTCCGGATGGAACTCTGCAGCCGGCCTATGCAGGAATCCGCCCCAAACTTTCCGGCCCGGGGGAGCCGCCACGCGATTTCCTCATCGATGGGCCGCGCGAGCATGGGTTGCCCGGCCTGATTCAGCTGTTCGGTTTCGAGTCGCCCGGTTTGACCAGCGCCCTTGCGATCGGACAGCACGTGGCCGAGCTGGCGCTGAACCGCTGAGACACATCGTCCGAAGATGGGCGCCTTATATACAACCGAGGAGCTGCGCCGCATCGAGCAGGAGTATGCGCGCCAATTGCCGGCCGGCACGCTGATGGCGCACGCCGGTCGCGCAGCGGCGCAATGGCTCGATCGCCGCGCACAGGTTCGGCCGGCATCGTTCATCGTGTTGTGCGGTCCGGGTAACAACGGCGGCGACGGCTATGTGTGCGCCCGCTGGTTGGCCGAGATGGGGCACGCGTGCCTGTGCTGGTCGCCAACCGCCTCGACCACCGACGACGCGCGAGCCGCTCGGGCCGCCTGGTTGGATCGGGGTGGCGAGATCACGGCAGAACTGCCCAAGGACCTTCGCTTCGACGTGATCATCGACGCGATGTTCGGCATCGGTCTGAGCCGTCCGCTGTCAGGCCCGTACCTGGAGGCGTCCCATTGGGCCAATGAGAACCAGATCGAGGTGGTCGCACTCGATGTGCCCAGCGGCCTGGATGCCGATTCGGGCACCTGGGTCGGGAATGTGCCCGGCGTTCATGCCCGGGCGACGCTGACGTTCCTAGGGGACAAGCCGGGGCTGCGGATGAGCGACGGCTGTGACGCGGCCGGCCTCGTCCTCGTCGACGATCTTGGAGTCGATGCCGCCATGGCGGCCGGCCGCCTGAATGGACCGGATGAATTCCCGTCCGTGCTCAAACTCCGCCAATACAATTCACACAAGGGTCGCTACGGCGACGTGGCGGTGATCGGCGGGGGGGCTGGCATGGTCGGGGCAGCGCTGCTGGCTGGCCGATCAGCCCTCAGGCTCGGCGCCGGGCGCGTTTATGTCTGTTGCATCGGCGCGCCCGATCTTCATGTGGACCTGGCTTGCCCTGAGCTGATGATCCGGTCGCTGGATGCTCTGCCGTCCGTTCAGGCCACTGTGGTTGGTTGCGGGCTGGGGAGCTCCGGGCGGGCCCGGCAGGCACTGCGGACGGCGCTCGGACACGACAATCCCGTCGTGGTGGATGCCGACGCATTGAATCTGATCGCAAGCGACGAGGCGCTCAGGCAGGCCTTGGTTGCGCGCGCCGCGCCCAGCGTGCTGACGCCTCACCCGGCCGAAGCAGCCAGGCTGCTGGGCGGCGTGCCGACCGCCCAGGTCAACAGCGACCGGATCGCAGCCGCCATGCAGCTCGCGCGCCAGCTGCGCTCGGCCGTCGTCCTGAAAGGCGCCGGCACCGTCATCGTCGACCGGCTGGCGAGTCTCGATCGGTATTGGGTCAATCCAACCGGAGGGCCCGCACTGGCATCCGCGGGCACTGGCGATGTGCTATCGGGGATGATGGGTGCCTTGATCGGGCAAGGATTCGAGCCCTTGACCAGCACACTGGCTGCGGTATGGCTGCACGGCAGCGCTGCGCAAGCGCATGGCGCCGACATCGGGCTGCTCGCTTCCGAGGTGGCGGCGTTGGCCGTGCGCGAACTGGCTCGCCTGCGGGGGGTTGAATCCGGCCGCTAGAGTCTGCGCGGCCGACAGCGGCCGTCAGGCCGCCGTTTGAGCAGCCTCGCTGTCCTGGGCTGCGATCCGCCCCGCTCGCAGCTCGATCAACCTTGCGCAGCGTGCTGCGACTTCGGAATCGTGCGTAACCACCACCAGTGTCGATCCGAAGGAGCGATCGAGCTCGAACATCAGGTCGATCACGGCAGCCCCGGTCGCAGAATCCAGGCTGCCGGTCGGCTCATCGGCGAACAGGATGGCTGGTCTCGTGACGAACGCGCGCGCCAGCGCCACGCGTTGCTGTTCGCCACCCGACAGCGTGCGCGCCTGGTGGCCTGTGCGGTCGGCCAGGCCAACGCGTTTGAGCAGGTCGAGCGCATGCGCGCGCGCCGCGCGGTCCACCGGCGCGGGGCCAATCTCGAGGGGCAGCATCACGTTTTCCAGCGCCGTCAGATGGTCCAGCAGCTGAAACGATTGGAAGACGAAGCCGACCTGCCCCGCGCGCAGGCGCGCGCGGCCGTCTTCATCCAATGACGTCAAATCCTGACCGAACAGCCGCACGGTGCCGCTGGTGGGCACATCGAGGCCGGCCAGCAGACCCAGCAACGTGGATTTGCCCGACCCCGATGCGCCTCGAATCGCCAGGCTCTGTCCGACCGGAACCGCCAGGTTGATATGATCAAGTATCGTAAGGCTGCCGGTCGGGTCTGTGACCACTTTGCACAGATCCGTTGCCTCTACGGCGAAGGCAGACGGAAACTGCGCTTGCTTGCCGCTCTTCGATCCTGGATTCACCTTGCCCTGGTCTGGCGGCTTGTGCCGCTGGTTGCGCTGGTCGCGTTGGCTTCAGCGAGCGCGCAGGCAGCACTGTCAACCCATACGATCCTCGTGGTTGGCGACAGCCTTTCGGCCGAATACGGGCTGCCACGCGACACCGGCTGGGTCAACCGCCTGTCGGAACGCATCTCGAGTCAGGACCCGCAGTATAGCGTCGTGAACGCGAGCATCAGCGGAGACACCACCAGCGGAGGGCGAACCCGCCTGCCGCCTCTGCTGAAAAAAGTCCAACCCGACATCGTCGTACTGGAACTGGGAGCCAATGACGGCTTGCGCGGGCTCGACCTGGAGCAGATGCGCAGCAATCTGCAAGCGATGATCGATGCCTGTCGCGCAGCGCACGCCCAGGTGCTGCTGGTTGGCGTCCGGATCCCGCCCAACTATGGACGCGATTACTCCGAGCGCTTTTTCGAGAACTACGCCCTGCTCGCCCGCCGCAATCGAATCGAGCAGGTTCCATTTCTGCTCGACGGATTCGCCGACCGCCTCGACCTGTTTCAGCCCGATCGCCTTCACCCGAGCCAGCAGGCACAGGCGCTGATCCTCGATAACGTCTGGCCGCGCCTGCAACCGATGCTGCGGCGACGGTCGCCCTGATGCAATCTTCCCTGACTCAATCTCTTGGATGAGCGTGCACTCGAGGGGCATCGCCTGTCAGGAGGCATTGGCGCAGCTGTCGCAGTTCGACACGGTGATCGACGTGCGCAGCGAGTCGGAATTCGCGATCGACCGGCTGCCGGGCGCGATCAACTGCCCGGTGCTGAGTGACTCCGAGCGCGAGCAGATCGGGACGCTGTACAAGCAGGCGTCGCCATTCGAGGCGCGCCGGGCCGGTGCCGCTCTGGTAGCCGACAGCATCGCAAGGCATCTGCGCTCCTGCTTCGCCGATCGACCGCGCGGCTGGTCTCCGCTCGTGTACTGCTGGCGAGGCGGCGAGCGCAGCGCATCGGTCGCGCACGTGATGGAGCGAATC
>Ga0210394_10001154_pt1 | contig 44525 bp, 76 predicted proteins | sample IncBWC12MmetaG_FD_160121 | JGI IMG/M metagenome (GOLD analysis project Ga0210394, IMG submission 160121) | Forest soil microbial communities from Barre Woods Harvard Forest LTER site, Petersham, Massachusetts, United States - Inc-BW-C-12-M | ecosystem: Environmental > Terrestrial > Soil >...
GTAGTAGGATGAACCGTTGTAGTAGGAACCCGTTCTGCTGTAGTAGCTGCCGGTCGATGCGGTCGAGAGCGGAATGGTGATCGAATTATTGAAGATGTTTTCGCCCTGGTACTGGAACGTGATCGTGACGTTGCCCGAGAGATTTTGCTGATATTTTACGTATCCCTCGACATCGTACATCTTGGAGTCGAGCCGCGCTGGAATAAGCTTCGACAGGAATTGAACGTCTATCGCATTGGTCCCGCCGTCGCCGTTAGCGCCCGTTCCCTCCATGCGGTAGATGTTGCCGGAACCGTCGCCCATGAATACGTATTCCAGTCCGTCCGATGGATCGAGCAGAGACATCACCATGGTCGGCTGATAGGCTATGGGGTGGCTAGTCTCCCATCGCATCCACGGACTAATTTGGTTCGCGTCTCGAATAGCGGGGTCCATGACCCAGCATTGCGATACGCCGTTAGGGAAGCAATAAACCTTCCGTATCCTGGAATTGAAAACGTTGGTCCAACCATTGAATGTCGCGATCTGATCGGAAACTATTGCAGTAAGGTCCGCGCTTTGCGAATTGCCGTAGCTATTGGTATCGCGGACACTCTCGATGCGACCCTGACGACCGTAGATGAAGTCGTTACCGATCTCACACAGAGACTCGTACCCCACCGCATTGCTCGCGGAATAGAACGGAATGAAATCATAGTTGGTGGCGTCCGTTCCGGTCAGAGAATAGATGCTGCCCTGTTGGGTCGAAAGCATCGTGCCGAGAAACGATGAAATTATCCCGTTAATCGGCTTCAAATCCGGGCTGAACATGAAGAACGGATCAGCGGCCCCCAACGAACTCGACGGCGCGCTGACGGTCGTTATCTCTTTAAAATTGCTTTGCTCCGAGCCAATCATCATATGGGGAAGTGGGCCGCTTCCGTCCTTGACGTTGGCAAAAACCGCAATTCCGTTGGTGACGTTGCAATACTTGGCGTAGAAGTTGCCGAATGGATTATTGGCCTGATCGGTAAAGATGATGCTGGTGAAATGCGTGCCGTCCCACTGATAGACCGTATCGACCAAATTCAGATCGGTTACGAGCAAAACGTCGGTAAGATTCCATGCCTGCGATTGCCAGTGTCCTCTTAGCTGGCATGTCGAACTGCAACTACCGACGCTGGTAAATGTCGAGTGTCCGTTCCACGAGTAGATCGTATTCCCGGCCTGAAATATCGTTGTGACCGTTCCGTCCGTTTTGAGCAGGCTTCCTGCACCGCGGATCGACTGCCCGTTCGGAGCCGTGCCGATGAGATCGAATGGCGGACGATTGCGCAGATTGCGGTTGTCAATGTCGATGAGAAAGTTGAAGCCTCCCGCCGCTTCCTGCCCTTGTATTTCATCCGGTGACGCTCTCGTATGCAAGCCGCCGCCGAATTTTAGGGTTACGCTATTTTCCTCGGGACCGATCTTCTGGACCATCAGCCCCTCGGCGAGTAATGCGGACGCTGCTTTTCCTCAGTCACGTAACGAGAGGCGCGGCCAATGGCCTGTTGCCATAGCGCCTGATCGAACTCGTTGCGCATTTCCCGCTTGTAGAGCTGCACCCAGGCTGGGACCATGGCGCGGAATGTCGTGTCGAGGAACGGGATTGGATCCGTTGCATTCACCAGCACCATGTTCCGTTCATATTCGTAGTAGTAGGTGTGGCCGTTGCTAGGGGCGTCCGGCGCGCGATCAAGACGCAACTTGCCGGTGATTGGGCTTATCACGCCCCAAATCGGCAGGCCGGTATAGGTCTGCTGCGGGTCGAGCAAAAGGAGTGCGTTGTAACCCTCCTCATATTCCCACAGATATTGATTGTTCACCCGGTCGATCATCGGCCAGATGAGCGTTATGAAATCGGTAGCGAAAGCGTACTCACGCACTCCGGTAGCCAGAACGATCGTGCTTTCGTTCTGTTCGTTCGGCAGCGACTTGCCGCACGCGCTGTAGAGTTCGTCGATGCCTTCGTTGATGACCTGAACGGCGATATCTATGTTGTGCTGCAACGGCGAATTGGTCAGCGACGACAGCAGGCCAGCGTTGCCGGCAATGACGTTGACGCGCTTCAAGACCTCATTCACGCCATCCAAAAGCGTGTGACTCACCGCAGCTTATCCCGCAGCTTGGCGATGTTATCGGTGCGCGCCATTTTGATCCCGCGGCTACGACATTCCTGCCGCAATTCCTGAATGCTCATCTTGTCAACCGACGTGGCCTCTGCCGGCTCGGCAACAGGTACGGGCGACGGCTGATCCATCAGGGTATTCCCCTCGACGAATTGCCCGGTTGGACGGCCCATGCAACGGATGGCCACAGGCACGTTCACCATGCCGCGATTGCGCAAGTAGTTCTCCATTTCCTCTTTCGTGGCCGTGGCCTGACTGGCGACGAACGGAATGGTGCGCTGGCGAAACCCCTGGTCGGAAGTCCACTCGAACTTACTGAGATACGAAACCATGTCGGGAATGGCGCCCTTGACCTTGGCAAAGTCCCACAATTCGTCGCGGGTAGCCTTGCCTAGACTGTCGCGCGGATCCTCGATCTTCGTCAGAACTAAGCCCATGACCTTCTCCAAGTGAAAGGGCAGGAGACAATCCCCTGCCCTCAGTTACTCGTTTACGGGTTGATGATGCCCGCCGCGCAACGGATCGACAGTCCCCAATTAGAGTTGAGGACCGCGCCGGCAAAGAACGTCTTGTATGCCAGCGTCGCGATTTCGTTGAACGGATCGCCCGCGCCGGCAGACCCGACCGGATGATTGATGATCTCCCATCCACCGGTATTGTCGCCGGCATGATAGGTGCCATCCGTCATCCGCATGCCGAGGCCGACCGAGCCAAGGCAGTCCTGGCCGTAGATCGGAACGGCATACTCGTCGGCATTGCCCGTCGTATTGCGAACCGCCGTGCTCGAGCCGCCGCCGCCCGCTGTGATCGAGGCATCTTCCGACTGGATGAACCGGATGCCACGACCCGCCAGCGAGTAGTAGCCGAACTCGCCGGTGGCGATGCTGATGGCCTGGTGATACTTCTCAACCGAAGTAAACCCGGTCAGTTGCGCGATGTCCGCCGCCACGTCCGGGTGACAGAAACCCCAGAACGACGGCAAGATCGGCACGGTAGCCTGCTGCAACGCGCCCATCGACATGCCGGTAAAGGTACGCGCGGCATTGCGGGAGAGTTGGTTCACCACGTAGTTGAGGTCGCCGGTCGCAACCTTGGCAATGACGGCGCCCTTGGAGGCGACGTTGTTGGCAAAGACTTGCGTCAGGCTTCCCTCGCTCACGTTACGCATGAGCTCGTTGAGCGACCGGCCCGCGGACTCGCCGAGCGTTCCGATCAGTTCGTTCGTGGTCCCGTTCGGATTGAACAGTTCCACTTCCTCGTTCACGATGTAGAACTGGCCGTACTTTGAAACAGTGGCCAGAACGTCGGTGAACGTCGGAGTAACCGAAGAACGACCGCCCATGAAGGAGAGCGCGCCGGTGAGTTCCGACAAAGCCGAGGTCGAAGGAGCAAGCTGCTCGATGCGCCGCCACTTGATGGTGGAGGTGCCTTGCTGTTTGTTCAAAGTCCCCGGCACGGTGCCCGTGAAGTACGGACAAACCTGCTGCGCCCTTCGCAGAAAGGTCTGCTGAAAGACCGCATTTATCGGCTTGGTAAGATACGTTACGTCGTCAGTGACTGTCAGGGCCATGGAAAACTCCTATGGCGTTGCGGTCACTACACGCCGGGATCAAACCCGAAATTCTCTCGGGTGTATTTGCGAAGTTCGGCGTTGCTCATCTGCCCAAGTTTGGGCGCGGGCTCTGTAGTGGCCTTGGCTGATGCGCCCCGCAACGAGGCGACAACCGCCTCCCGATCCTCAGTCACGCCCTTGTCCGGCAGCTTCGCCACCTTCTGGGAGAGACGCTTGCTGAGCTCCGACTTGACCTTGCCCCACTGGCGCGGGTTTTGCTCGCGTTGCAGATAGGCTTGGCCTAGTCTCGGATCCTTGCGCGCCTGAGCGTCAAGCCACGCCTCGACCATATCGTCATCGAAAACATCTGCGGGAACTTCCCCGCGGATTTCTCCGATCGTCTCGGCAATGGCTCGCTTGTGCTTTTCGTTGGCCCACTCGTTGGCTTGCGCCTTGAGTAGATTAACGTCAGCCGCAAGGGCATTAGGTTCGGGTTGTGTCGTCGTTGTTACGGGTGGTGAAACCGTGTCCGCCTTCTTGGTGCCCTGGTCGTATTCGGCCAGGAGCGCGTCCAATGCGTCCACATCTTCCCGTGCGCTGTCGCCTGCATCCGCAACCGGCTTTGCCGTCACGTCTGCCTTATCAACCACGGCCTGCTTGTCGTCACTCACTGTCTGTCTCCTTCGGTGCTTCTCCGGTCAGCAGCGTCAGCCATTGATTGTGCTGATCGCGTCGGCCGGATTGGTAAACGTTATTTGCTCCAACTATTTCAAGATTCTCGTGCTTCTTCGGCCTATACCTCGGCCATTGCGGCGCTGGGATCGCCACCAGCAGCTCCCGGAATCCCGGATGCTGGCGCAGGGCGGCCAGGGCCGCCGCCAGGGCGGGGCTGTTGTGGACTGGCATTGATGATCGCCTCCAAATCGGTCCATCCGCCTTCGCGGAGAATTGCGTCGATCACCGCGTCGAGATTGACCCGCGGCGGCATGCCCATCTTGACCTTCATCATGTCGATCTGGACGGCCTGATTGACCGCGGCAATCTTCTGCTGCGACTTCTGCTGCTTTTCCTGCGGCCCACCAGCGCCGAACCACTCGAATTGCGCCGCTTCCGGCAGCATCGACTTGTCGAGCTCGACATAGCCGCCATAGGCGTCAATGAAGAACGATATGTTCTCCTTGCTGCCCAAAGCCTGCCGGCCGAGCGAGTAGGCCATGCTCAGCCAATTCGTCAGCGGCCCTTGGCCGATCTGGTTGACATAATCTGTGGTCCGCACTGCGCCGCGCTGCAATTCCGCATCCTTGGCGTAGGCGGTCGTATGGCTTACCGTTGATGCGCCAATTCTCGCCGGAAGCACGCCGGTAAGCTGCGCATAGAGATTGATGAATTGCAGGGCCGCTTGCGCAAGCGCGCTAGGGTCGCCCCCGATCTGGTCATAGACGGTGACCGGATCATTGGTTTCCCACATCGCATTCGGGAAAATCTCAGGTCCGCCCGACTGAGCAAACGCCATGTCGCTGCGGTCATATCCGACAGGCGGTGAGTTCTTGAGCATCGCCGCGTCGAGAAAGCGGTTGGTCGCATCGGTTGCCGCCATCTGCACCGTGCGGCCCTTCATCAGCGGGCCGGTCGGGTAGGTGTCGTCCGCGCTTTCGTGCATGTACGGGAATAAAAGGTAACTAGAGAACGATTGCTTGCGGAACCGAAAACGGATCACGCCGCGGCTTGACCCGCCGCCCGGCTCCTGCCCGCCCAAGGCAACAGTGATAATGGCGCCGGGAATGACGACGCTGCGCACCGTCTTGCGCGGCACCACGATGTCGCCTTCCATTTCCAGGACTTGGACATAGCCTCTCTTGTCGGGCTGGATCTTGCCCAAAATCTTCGGCATCCAGCCACCGTCCTCGTCGTCGGGGTCGGTCGAGCCTTTGTTGGCAGCAAGCGCCAGATTTTCGTATTTCAGATAATCGTGGGCGATGTGCGCCTGTCCGAGCACGGTAGAGCTGTGCAGCGTCGGCTTCGGCTCATCGAGATAAAGGTTTTTGATCGAGCACGGCACGATGACAGGAATGCGCTGTTTTTCCTTGCGCACCCCACGCGCCTCAGTGATCCATATGTTCTTGCGCTCGAGCCGACCGCGGCCAACGCCAATGCCGTACTTGAAAGCCTCGGCGTTGATGATGTCGAACCGCGAGGTATGGTCGTACTGCTTGAAGTAGTGCAACAGGAACCCATGCACTAGCTTGTCGGCATTGTCCTGATTGACCGATGACGGAATGTAGTTGTCATCCCCGAGCACCTTGACGCCGCCTTGGCCCTCGACCCTTTTCAGATAGTCGTCGGTGACTTCGGCGTGGGATTTGAACCAATCGCCATTGTCCGAGAACATCATCCGGCGCGCATCCGCAGTCAGAACCTCCAATGCCTGCGCCTGCAACGGCAACTCAGTCTCGGCCATCCATTTCTTCTTGGTATCGACTTGGCCGTTCGGCAGTTGCTTGAACAGAACCGAAGGTTCCATCGCGACTTGCCGGTCGATCTCCTTCCAGGCCCGCTCGCGGTCCTCGCGCGCCGTCTTGCGCCTAGTGTATTCCTCGACGATGTAATCGCCGATCCACTTCCAGTCCCGGTCGTCGAAGCGCCTGGATTTCTTGACCTCGCCGGTTGTTCTATCGACGGTCTTTACGTCGTCCTGCTTGGCCATCAGTGGGCACGCTTAATCTTGGCAAGTCCCTTGCCCGCCAGTTCCAGCGTCTTGTTGATCCTCGCCGCCTGTCGGTCGTTCAATCCGACGCTTTCCACATCATGCAAAGCCTCGTAATAGGCCACGCCGGATAGTCCCGCAGGCTTTCCTTCGGAATGCCATACCGTCGCAAAGCATCCGTTGGGGAACTTGTTTTTCTCGACAGGCACGGCAAACTTCAATTCCAGCCCGCGATACATTTCCGGGGTCACAAATCCGTCTGCCACGTAAACCTCGATGCCATGCAGCTTCGTGCGAAGAACCGGCTTTATCGGTGTGTCCGACAAAAACCGCTCCAACCGTTCTTTGGTGTTCATATTCTCGCGCTGGCGATTGGCTGTTGCGGTGCTTGCGAGCGGCGAACGGCGTACGAATCCGGCGCAACCCCGTATCGTTTCATCATCACCGCGTAGAAAGTTGCCTTCAAAATATCGTCACGCTGGGCTACGATGCGCCCTTCCTTGCGGTGATAGCTGCGCTTTTCCTCAAACCACAGCGGCAGATTGGAAAACACCTTGAACCGTCCGGTGTTCATAAGTTCCAGAATTTCATCAACAATCGGCTCTACGGGCTGAGAACCGCCGGCCTCGTGCTCGCCGTACCGCTTCGAATACCGCGCCGACTTCGACAGCATATTGACGCCGTGATCGCGGTAGTGCTGCGCCAACGTCTTGCCGCCGGATTTCTCCCGGTTCATGCCGTCATGCGGCCATGCTACAGGAATGAATTTGTTACTCTTGTTGAGCCATGCCGCGTGATAGGCCGCGGTCTGGCCCTTGGCCCGGTAGCAGTCGATGACGTAAATCTTGTCGAGCTCGCGATCCCAGGCAATCTCGACGCCAGCCGCCGGGTGGTCGATGCCGAAGTCAATCCCTTTGATGCGGGCAAAATGAACGGGGATCTTGAACGGATCGATCCTGATGTCGTCGTCCGCGACCGGGAACACCGCGCCCTCGCCCATCATCGGAATGCCCTTAGTGCGGGCGTCACGTTCATGGTCGCGGTAGGATGCCGACGCTCGAGCCTTATCCTCATCGCTCAAGTGTGGCGCGTCATCCCATGTCGCCGTCTTGAGATAGACCCCGGAATCCTCGCCGGCCGTCATGAAGTGATCGACCAGCTCAGTCATGCCGTGCAGCGGCGTGAACGTCACCAGCACAATGCCGTGCGAGGTGATAACGCGGGTCTGCGCTTCCGAGAAAATCTTGTAGTCCTCCGGTTCCTCGTCTAGCCACACGACATGCGGCGCGGTGCCCTGCCATTTCTGCCAGCCCTGTTCGTATGATTTGAGGATACAGGTCGATAACCCGCCCGACTTGTGCCGCACCTGGAACGACTCAGCGACGTTCTTGACGCCCGCCTGCCGCGTCGTCGGGCGACCGACAATCAGTGCTCGAGGAACCCAGCCGCTACCGAGTTCCTGCCCAAGACCGCCAAGCAATTCCGTCTGCACGATGTCGCGCGATGTCTCGTTGGTCGGCGAGCCGGTCCAGACCAAAACCGGCTTGTCGAATCGCTTGCCTTGCCACCAATCGGGATAGTTTCCGGTCAGGTGATAGGAAACCTCGCATCCCGCGCACGCCGTCTTGCCGACACGGGAGGCCGCCATCAGCATCCGCTCGGGATTGTCGGCACCAGCGACGTGAAATTCGGACTGCCACGGATACGGCTTGTATTTGACGATCCTGTTGCCGGCGATGTCACGGTGGAATTTTGCAACCAGGGCCGCAAGCCGCGGCGCCTGCTCTATGGTGATCCCAGCCACTTCGCCGTTCTTCCCGATAGCGAGCGCACCTTGCCGTCAAACGCCATATCGATCGCCTTGAGCCATTCCGGGTCATCGTCCGTGACCTCAACGGTGAACCTTGTCTTGCGCCACGGCGGCTCGCCATTGTGGCCGCCATTGTCCAGCGGCATGCCGGCAAGCACGATTTTGTCGTAGCCCAGCGCCACGGCGGTTAGGATTGCCCCCAGCCCCGACGTACCCCCGCCGTGCCACGGCCAGACATTTCCGGTTCCCTGTGTACGAGAATGAGTAGCAAGCGGCGGCCCAAATTCGTCCGTATATTCGTCCCGCCGACAAGCAACGTGGCGCATGAGAACGGAAGCCACATTGGAATAGGCGTGAGAAATGCGGCCGGGAAATACCTCGACCATACGGTTGACGGTCAGGAAGTCCCAGCCGCGTTTCTCGACCGCATTGTCACCACGGCAACCAAACCGTTCGAGATCGTCCCACACGCACGCCGCATCGCCGCAGACCACGACGCCGCCGCGATATTTTCCGGCAATCTTGGGAAGATTATTCGGTATTCCGTATGCGGCCAGATATTCAGCCAGCGCCATCAGGTGTGCGAGAACGGCGTGGCAAATGAGGCGCCAGTTGCGGACAACATGCCCTTTACTTCCCACACATTGGCAGCAATGTCAGTGACCTCAAGCCACTCGCCGAGGCTTACCGATCCAGTCGTGGTCCGGTTAAGCGTGATCGTGTTCGACGTAGCGGCCGCGGCAAATCCGAGCACTACGTTGGTCGAGTCCACACGAGAACCGTTTATGAGTCCGATAAAGTTGTTAGCCGTACCGCCTACTGCGTTTGCCGATGATGTGTAGATGATGTGCGAATTTGACGTGGCCAGGACCGATACATAAAAGTTGAACGCATCCCCCGATCCGGTTGCCGGCGGAAGCGTGACGACGGAGCCGGTGGCGGTATTTAACAAAATCGCATTATTGTTGTTCGCCGCCGTAAGAGTTTTGGTCGATCCCGCGGCAACTATTGTCGCCGGCTTGCCGAGGCCGGTGATGTTGCCGTTGGCATCGGCGATCAGCACCTTACCGGCTGAAACCGCGCCAGCGGTAACGCCATCGAACAGGTTTTGAACCAGTAGTTCGACAAACTGCTCGGTGTCGAGCGGATAGGAAATGGGGATTGTCGTATTGGGTAGCGTTATTGCCATTTCAGCCTCCTAGGCTCCGTAGGTGAATTGGCCGACATGGCCAAGCCTGACTTTCGGGTCCATCATGATCTTGTATCCGGCTTCCCGAGCCAGCCGGCAAAAGTGATAGTCCTCGCTCTCTAGTCCATCATCGTGCAGAGGGGTCATATAGAACGCATGCACGCGACCATCGGGGCCTTCATAGCTGGAAGTTGTCTTGGCGAGTTTTTCAAATACGCACCGGCTAATGCACATAAATCCAGTGCCGGCGTAGTCCACCTCGATTGGTCCCTTGAACTGATCGAGATCCTTGACCAGCGCACCGTCTTTCCACGCCGCAAACCATTGTTTGTCCGGTTTCTTCATGGCGTAAACGCCCACGCCGATGTCGGCTTCCAGGTTCCACACCGCCGCCACATCTTCCGGCAGAAATTCAATGTCGGCATCTATCCAAAAAAGATGGCTATGATTGCTAGCGATAAAAGTAGCCGTCATTTCGTTGCGAATACGTGTGATCAAGCTATCGTTTTTTCCAATAAGCCAATCGTGCGGAACTCCCTTTTGCGTCAGTTCTTCCTTGAGATTGAGACACGAACAAAAATGAGATGCGGTGATCATGCCGCCGTAGCACGGCGTGCAGAACAGAATGGACGGCTCAGTCATATGAACGCTTGTTCGTCTTGACGACAAACGATGGAGGATTGTCACTTAATCGGCGCAATCCATCCGAACTTGCAATTACTTTCCCCAATCTGACATTCGTCGGATGCGCCTCAATCTCTGATTCCCCGATCTCGTAATCCTGCTGTCCGTCCAGAACGCAATTTATTGGCAACTCCAAAATAGTTGTATCCGTGATATAGCCATAGCCAAACGTCAGAATGACCGGACCGGTGAGCGGTGCCGTTGCAAACGTCAAATTGCCGGCACCATCATTGGACACCGACACGGCATTGCCGAACAGATCTCGTGCCTGGCATGTGACAACGTTTGCGCCGACCGCGAAAGTAAAATTGAAGGTGCCGATTGTTGGGTACGCGATAATGGTAAATGATGTGGCGCTTTTTTCAATGACCACCATGATGAACTCTGGAAACGCCGGGTTCCCGTGGTAGCTTATGCCGAAGCAGCGGATAGAAATTGCCCCGGAGAACGCCGCTATCAGTGCCTTATAGGCGACCGCGCTAGGCAGAGGATTAAAGCTGGCGTCGAAATATCCGTAAAAGTCCTGGTCCTGCACCAGAACGTAGGGCTGTATCACTGCGGCTCCCTGGATGATGAGCCAGATCATTTCACGGACGTTGAACACAGCCTTCAACGTCTCGGAGCCGTTGCATTCTGCGGTATAGAAGCCAAACTCGTTGGCGGCGATCGGATGAGCCCCGGCCGCCGTCTTGAACGAGGACCACAGCACTTCTACATATTCCGGCGTTTGGCTGCTCGGAAGGCCGCCAGAATACGGATGAAACCCAACAGCAGTCAGATGAGCTGCCTGCGCGGTGTCGGCCAGGAATGAGGCGACGAACGTATCCGGGGCGATAAATCCAGAACCGCCGCCCGGTGCGACACCACCAGAAATGATCTTTGCTCTAGGCAGAGCGCCTATAATGGCAGCCGTCGTCGCATCAAACAACGTGGCGTAATTGGCGGCATTCGCTGCTGGCGCGGCTGAGTATTGCCCAGGGCCGTTGCTGATGTTCTCCTCGTTCCAGATCTCATAAGTCATATTTGTGGGGCCGTAGCGAGTAGCTACTCCCGCGTAGGCGGCCTTGAAGGCGTTAATCCCGGTCGTATCAGTTGGCAGAGTAAAAAAGGAGTTTTCGTACAGCGTATTGCTGTAGCTGCACGTCACGTCCACATTGTAACTCGCCGCCGTCAGGGCCGGTAAATACGCATCTGGGATGGTGTACGTGTACACCCCCAGCGATGCTTCAATCACCTCCCAGGTAACGCAGTCCAGCCGTAGCGCGGTGCATCCAAGGTATTCCAGCATCGAAATTGTGCTGGCCACCGGAATCGGCGTTACACCTAGATTGCCGATCGTGGTGTGCGAGTTGATGCCGAACACCGGTAGCGCAGGTGCGCTGATAAATGACATCGCGCCAGAGTTCAGAGCGATAGGATAAGCGTTGAGGCCGTCAACCGTCAGGAAGGCATTGATCGCATTTGTCACATTGGCGATGTTGAGTTGACCATCGCCGATAAAGAATGCGCTGATCTGAGCGGTACCAAAGTTATCAATAGAACCGATGTCGTTGAGGGCGCCGACTAAGACGGTTTTGGTTGGAACTGCCGTCGGTCCTGCCGAAGCGGTGCTGATGAGTGAGCCGTCCCAATAACTCGCCTCGGCCGCAACCCCGGTACGACAAGCAGCCAACGCTCCTTTTGAATTTCCGTAAAGTGCTGGGCCAGCCATATTAAAGCTGGCGTCGTTAATGCAGCTTGAATACTGGTTATAAGAGCCATTGGTGGCGTAGTTGATGACGAACGAGAACGAAACCGTAGCCGCATCGGAAGCACCCATCACGCTCGCGGCACCAGGGGCGGCGACGGTCGAGTACAGGCCCATGCTCGCTGAGTTCAACGAGTATTTCGCACCAACGGCTGTCGAAGGATTGAACTGCGTGTCGATGTAGCCGGTCGAGCCATCCCCGGTGAAGCCGGCGTTGGCCGCGAAGGTCATCCCTCCGTGGACGACGCCAGTGTATTTAGAGCTGATTAAGTTGGTCAGCGCGGTTGGCGTGTCTATCGCATCCCATATTTGCAGCACATCAAGATGCGCCAAGTCGCCGGTAGCCGAGAGCGTGTTAAAAAGAGTTTGGTACTGCGCAAGTCTTGTCCCGGTCGGCTGCGTTGCCAATCGCGCCAAAAACTGAGACAAATCGGTCATGCTGAAATGACCTCAATTAAGATTAGCGGGTGATGACTCGTATAGACCTATCAAATAAAAAACAGCCGTTCTTGAAAAATACCGAGGTACAGCCCCGGAGAACTACGCCCGGAACGGCACCATGGAAATCAACCCGCTGGAATAATTCCTTGTCGCAGAACGCTTCAAAAATACCATACCCATCGGAATTGTCGCAGATGATCGCGCCATTTTCCTCCAAAACCCCAATCGCGACATCGACCAGCTCGGCGCGATAGAGACCATCAATAACAACAATATCAAATCTCTTTGGCTCTGCCTCGTCCAGAATTTTGCGCACATGCGTTATGCACGTTTCCGCGTCCGGCGAATGAGCAAAATAGACGGCTACATTTAGCGGAGCAGCACACTTTATTTTCTCGAACCATCTTTTGTCTGCGTCTATCGCGATCACCGATCCAGCTCTAGTAGCCCACCAAAGCGTTGATTGCCCCGCACCAAACTCCAACACACGTCTGCCAGAGAAAGACCTCCGACTCAGAAAATCAATGGATGGATAGGTATACCAAGGCAACGGGTCGCCAAACCTGTCCACCGCACGGAGCAGGAAGGAACTCCTAAAATGTCCGGCTTGATAGTAGTGGAAGAACGGCGTGAATACGGCAGTTACAACGCTGCGTATCGGATTGGATATCCACGGCGGAAGCCGTTTGACGGGCGCAAAGTACCTGTGGATCCAAGTCTGCATTGCCCGCGCATTAAATCAGGTCATGCCCTGATTTCAAGCATGAAGCGCTCATTGGAGCAGGTTTCCGGTCGCATCCGTCAACAACGCGGTATAGAGAACGACGAACCGTTGTGCATAGGCCGTTGCTACTAAGAGCAAGACAATGACGACAGCCAGATAAATCCTCTTTGCCATCAATGCACCGTCAACACGCCGCTGTTGTTCCAAAGCTGTCCAGTCACCAAGCCAGACGCGCTCGTCGGCAAACCTAGAAACACGTCCATGGTTTGATTACTGCCGATTTCATCCGCCATGATGACCGCGTTTGCAACAGTCGCGTAATTGATCTGCGCTATTGTCAGAGGCTGCAAATTGTTGCCAACGGACAGCAGAATGGGCGTCGTTGGCGTATTGCCAAAACCGAACAGCACAGAATTGGCCGCCGACTGGACAATGCTATTGTTGTCCAGAAACGTGAAGCGGCCGCCGCCTACGAAATAAAAATATCCGTTGGCAAGCGCGTTGGTGGTTGTCAGTCGATTGGACCGCCAAACGATTGTTCCGCTATTGTTTCCGTTCACAAGGCCCTGCAAACTGCCTTCCGACTGATTGTCCTCAATTTCGCTTGTCTCGGTGCTTTGCAGTACATAAACCTCAACATCGTTGAGCCCGCCACCCAAGCCATTGATAAAGAACGATCCATTCTCATTATCAACACCGCGCGCACATTGCGAAATGGTGTTGTTCAGCAATATCTGGTTTTTGTTATTGCCGCTCGGGCCATTGTAGAACCCTGTTCCGTAGGCTTGTCCGGTGTGGATGGTTACGCCGGTTTGGCTAAACGACGCGCCAGCGGTAAGAATTACCGTCGTTCCGTTGGTGACGGAGGCGATGGTCGTGTCGAGAATGCCGCCCGCGTAGCTGACCCGGATGCGAGCACCCACGTCACCGCTGACGAACGCGGCGGTTGCGGATGTAAGCGTTGTCGTTCCGTTTGTTACGCCGTCCCGCGCCCGCAAGACCGCGTTAGTGCCCGAGCAGATGATCGCGTTGTTGGTGATTTGCGCGTTTTCGTTATTGCTGGTAGCCGTCGCGGAAACCGAAATGGCCTTGAAGTTTGCGTTGTTTTGCGCCGAGCCATCGAAGAAATTGTTTTCCACGATCGGCGCGGTGGAGATGTACGTGCCACCTTGACCGTCGAAGTTCACGTAGCCGTTGATTGTCTTGCCGGCAGCCAAACCAAAATAAAACCCCCTCACGACGGGCTGGATATCGCTCTCGAAATCGAACATCGGGCCGGTGCCGGTGCCGTGCCAGATGAAGGAAGGCGGCCCGGACTGGCTCGCCTTCGGTATCTGTAGAGAGATCAACTGTATATTGCGGCGATTGGAGCCGGTGATCTTGGCGCTGATATAAACGATGCAGCCTGCTGGCGCGACCAGCGAACTGAAATCCGGCATCGCATTGATGGCGTTCTGCAATGCCGTGGTGCTGTCGGCAACTCCGGTACAGTCGATCCCTACGTCGGGAAACGATGTCCAAGCATCAACGGCGCGAGTCGCCGGCGTGCGCGTGGTATTACCGCCAGTGACGGCATAAGGAACGGTGCCGTTGTATTGCGCGCAAGTAGATCCTGCTGGGCACGCCGCCAGGGCTGGCCACGGAGCCACCAGCAACAGGAGGCTGAAAATAAGCCTTTTCATCTTGTCAGCAGCGCGCCGCTAGAATTGGTAAGCAACACGCCATTCTGATCCGTCAACAGCACAGGGAGACCACCACCGGCGCCAATTGGATTGTAGATTCCGTCCGCGCTCGCGCCGAACGCAATCGACATCATGACCAGCAGAGTCAGGCATCCGCGCAACATCAGAAACCCCAATACGACCGAACGTTGGCACTTAACGCCAACTGATTTGCGCTGGAAAGCGCCGATGGCCAGATGCCGGCCGCTACATAATTGCCGACACCATTAGTCGATCCCAAGCCGCCGCTTATATCCTGACATCCAACCGTGATGGTCGAATTAAACGCCTGCGTGCCGCCGCTTCCCGTTGTCACGCTGCCATTCTTGGATACTGAGGATGATGTTCCCGACGCGGCGAATTGCACCACCTGGAATGAACTTATTGTTGGGGCGGCTCCGGTCACGCTCGCGCCGGCATAACCCAGCCAATCAACCGTTGTGTCCTGTCTGATAATTGCGCCGGTAAATCCACCACCGCTGTCTGACGCCATCGGAACGCCGGTCGCGGTTGTGGTCGGATCGATTGCCACCAGCATCGTATAGGGCTGCGCGTTCGAGGCCGATCCCGCTGTGACCAGACACTGGCTGGTCGCTATGCCCCAACATGGGAGTGACCCTAGACATAAGCGCGTTACCGCTGGACCGGACCCAACCGGCGTTGGTATTTCGGTGACATTTCCCAGCGTCGCCGTCTGGTCGTAGAGCGTCCCAACCTCACAACCGCTGGCGCAGGTCGTCGCCAGCGATTGCAGCGTCTCGTGAATGACGCCGCCGGCCGTGCAGGTAATCAGTGTGTGGTTGACGCCGGCACTGTCGTAGACCGTGGCGACGTTGCCGACATAGGCGGCGCTGTAGCACTGGTAGATCGACCAGAAGCCGATGGCACCGGAAACGACATCGCCGGGACCGGAGTAGGATGCCTTTGCAGCGGACGGATTATCGATGCCGTCCTGGGCGCCGCCGACCTGATTATTGTTGGAAATTCCTTCGGCCGCCAGAGTTGCAAAACAACCAAAGGCAAGAACAATAAAGGGCAGAAGCGCCTTACTGCGTATCGACATAAAGCGTGTCCGCCGTAGTCGCGCAGGTCGCCTGGATCACATCGGCTGGGATATACGGATAATAGCGGGTGTAAGAACCGCCGGCCAAAAGCAGAATTGACGTTGCTTTCGTAGCCGAACCGCTGCCCACGAATACCCAGCAGCTATCGGTAGCATTGTTGTTCTGGATCGTCAGCGATCGCCTGTTGTCGCTCGCCGCAAGAACAGTCTGAAACGTGTTGCCGGTGGCAATCGATGCGCTGGCATTCGTCGTCAGCGACGTGCCGGGAGCACTCCCCGGCGCATTGTCGGCAAGCGCGTGGGAGCCAAAAAAAATGCCCGCCACAATGAGCGGGCCGAGCCACAACCTTGTGCAGCGCATCATGGCTTCTTCCTCGTCTTGATCCGCTTTGCAATCACGGTCTTTTGCACCGCACCAATCTTGACCGCGCGCGGCTGGTAAGCCTTCACCACCGCGCGCGCTACTTTCCGATGCGCCTTCATGCAGGCAACGGCGCCGGCCAGACTTTCGGGTTGGGCGGCGGCATTGGAACGGGCTTTCCCCCCGCGGACTTGTCAGCGGCAGCTTTTTCGGCAGCAGCTTTGTCAGCCGCGACCTTGGCGACCCGCGCCGCCTCGAGCTCATCCGTGTGGCGCTTGGCCATGGCATCGAGCTCGGTCTTGTGCCGGGCCTCAAGTTCCGCCTTTGAGCCCGCCGATGCCGAGGGATTAGTATCGAAAGCCGTAACCTCGGCCTTGTGCTTCTCAACCAGGGCCGCGTCCTCGGTCTTGTGCCGCGCCCGCAAGTCGGCCTCACTAACCACACCACGGCCGGCCGCCAATGCCTTCGCCCGCCGCTCATCGAGCACCGGCTTTCGCGCCGCCGCGAGAGTGTCGGTAAACGCCTTCACGGTCGGGAACACCTGCGCCTGACCATCCTTCTCGGGCCTGCACACCACATAAATCTTCCCGGAAATCGGGTCGTACGCATCGAGCGCCAGCCCGAACTGCGTCACTTCCCATTCGAGCGGCGGAAACTCCTTCTCCGCCTTGTGCGTCTCGATCGCCGCCAACTGCTCGTCCGTCTGCGCCTTCACGACCGTCTCGTCGCTGCCGGGATACTTCGGCGAAACAATCGCCGGCCCCGGATACGTCTCCGTAGCCAACGCCTGACGCTTCGCCTTCTCAACCCCAACATCCGCAATAAACCGCTGCACATCTTCCTTCGTGTAAGCCATGTCAGTCTCCTGTTAGCCCCTATACCCCGTAGCTACCTACCTCCCACCATCACAAAACCCACCAGCACCCACCGCTGAGTCACCACGGCACCAGCCAGCGCATCAACAACGCCGGGACAGAGCGCGTTTGAAACCGGCCGGATGATGGATGGACGATAGCAACCGCAGCGGAGGGGACCACGGGGTGGTGGTACACCCCGCCCCTGGCCCCCTGAGACTTTTCAGCCCCTCGCCCGATGTCGCCCGATGTCATACACTACCGACTGACTAGCTATGACATTGATATCATTAGCTAATACTCAGCTCAGCACAGCCATGTCGTACTCAGCGTAGTACTGCATAGGCTAAGCCCGGCCCTAACCCGGCTCATGAGCCGGTCTGCACGAGGCTAGCTGGCGTTTGAAAGCCCACACACACAGGCGAGCGACAGCCCTAATGCTGGTTATCGGTATTCCTGAATTTCTGATCTCTGATAATTGCTGCCAAAGCGCGATGTCTGATGGCAATGTATCCATTCGAGGCTTGGGCTTGACCATCACACCCTTGCTGCCTTCGCTCATGCCGGTATTAAATGCGGTCATTGCTGGCCTTGCTCGTGTACGGCTTGTTCGCCTGCCTCGCGCAGTTGCTGCTTAGTCATGGGCTTTATTGTGCCGGCCTTGAGCGTGCGATGCAGACGAGCATTACGTGATGCGACTTTGCGGTTGCTGCGGAATGGTTGCCAGTGCTTGCCGGATGTCGAGAACGTTGATCCGGTTCCGCGCAGCTTGTTCATGTGCTGCTCAGATACCGCACGCTATCACTGGAGCGGTGATGTGCTTCGCTCTTGTTTTTTGCTGAGCCTCGCGCATTAGCACGGATTTGGTGATTTGCATAGACCCTATTTCATCAGCTTGGCGCGTTTCAGGTTTTTTATGACACGTTGCGGTAAGGCAAGGATTTGCCGCATTCAGTTTTGTTGCTCGGGATCATCAGCATCATCGCGCCAGTCATCGGGATTGTCGTCAGGCTCAGTCTCGTACGCATCCCATTCATCGACCGGCATCAATGCGCAGTCTCGCTTTCCCACTCAATACCCTGCTCGTGCGCCAGCTTGGCGGCGAGCTCGGGTGCGAATGCGGCGATCTCGCGCAGTGCCATCATCGGGTCATTGACCATCACGTCCAGGCGCTCGGTGTAATGCCCTTCGACCTTGCCAATGAGCTGCTCAGCCTGCACTGCGGCGCCAACGTTGCCAGTCTCGACCGCAATCTGGCGTAGTGCATCCAGGCGCCTGATATGCTGCTCTCGTGTGACGATGCACTGGCCTAACTCAGCCTTTCGCGCTGCACCAATCCATTGCGCCACCTTGGCATCGGATCGAAGCTTGGATGCATTGCACCAAATACTATTGGGCAGCATGTTCGAGCAATCATAAGCCGCACGATAAGCGTCGCTCGAGGTTTTGCCGTTGAGAATGCCATCGACAAAATTGCGCTGCTGCTCGGTAAGGTCCGGCAGGTCCGCCCCTTCCTCGATAGCCGTTATCTTACGCCGCATTCTCATACTCGTCGTAGTAGTCGTCGTGAAAATCTGTGTCGTCGCTTTCCGCTGCCGAAGTCATCGACTGTTTCTAGGTGACATAGTATCTCCTGCTGTGCTCGCCGCAGGAAAGACTGTTGAAAAACCGCATCGATCGGAAGCTGCAACAGTTCATCGGATGCCCTAACGATATCTATCATCCCAGGGGCAACAGGAATAAATCCGGCCGGACCTTGAACTAACTGTGCCGCAGGGGCAGCAATTGCCGATAAACCTGACGCCGACGCCGCGCCAAAGCCCAAGAGCGACAAAAAAGACCTTCGACTAGGCCGCACGTAACGCCTCCATATCGGCTGCCGCCGTCTCCAGCGCGGCAATATCGAACTTCACGTCATAGCCCTTGACCTGCTCGGCTATCGCCTGCACCGCGGCAATCGCCGCCTGCTTGGTCGCACCGCCGGCCACTACCGCGCCAATCTCTGGCATGGTCACCGCCTGCGGCACGTAATACCGCTTGCCACCGATCATCGTGAGATAATGCAGCTTGACGTTATCTGTGTATTCTTGTGTAATATCAATAGGTTGCCAGCCATGCTCGGCCCAATCGGAGCGCAAGATAAGCTGAGCGCCGAACGGATAGAGCCATTCCGGCTCGACCAGCTCGCCATCGGCGCCGGCCCATATCACTTCCGCCAGATTGGCGATGAGATATTGATAGAGCTCGCCGGGCGGGCTTGCCATGCGGCAGCACGGATCGATCATGTACGGCGTGCCATCCTCGGCAACCCTGATCTCCGAAGAAAAGAAGCCGCGGTAGCGCAGGTCGCGAAACAAGGGGGAGAGTTTTGTATTCACGTACCCTAGCGACCGCGGCAGAGCCGAATAAACCGACACCTGGCCGATATAGCCTGCATCCTTGGTTTCGACACCGAACAACGCTTTCTGCGGATACCGGCCGTCGATGGTGAAGCCGTCATAACCGACTTCCGCCTTGGCCTCTATCGGCGCCTCAACGACGAACTCAGTGATATGCTTCTTCGCGCCCAGCGCATGCTCAAGCTCGTCAAGCCGCGGTTCGATGAGCTGGTACGTCTTGGCGTGGAACGTTTCCATATCGCCGCGGGTGCGCGATATCTTGACGTACTGATCGTCGTGCGTCTGCAAGAACCGGCGCAGATCGTTGGTGCCGTGAATGACCCGATACGGCCCGACCGGCAGGCCAAGATCGCGCAGCCATCGCTTCGACTTGGCGCGCTCAATCTCCAGCGATTCCGCCAACCCTGATCCCCACACCCGCTTGCCGATACCACGCAGATAAACTTGCAGCGGCCCGTGGAAGATATCGGGAAAAACGAACAGGTCGATATCGTCAATCAACGGCCATATCGAATTGACGCGCGTAACGCCCGATATGCCGTCGCCGATGATGGTGCTGTTACTGCGGGGAAATCCCTGTTCCCACGGCGAGTGGTACAGCACGCGGCCGAATGACTTGGCGAGGGTTTCAGCGAGCGAGACGAACAGGCCGTTATCGAACACGCAGCACGTCTTGGACGCCAGATTGTCGCTCAAGGGCTAACCGGATCCGTTTTTTAGCGAGTTAGACCCGTGCTCGACTGCCTTCACGAACTCGCCGATGTCGGTTTCGAGCGATGCCAATGCTTGCTTTTCAAAGCCATCGACGGCAGATAACCCGGCCTGCAACGCCTTATCGACCTTATCGGCCGCGGTATCGGCGCGCTGGTCAAGCTGCGCATGCGCAAGGGCTAGATGCTTCGCAAGCCCCACAAAGCCAATGCGAGCCATATCTTCTCTCACGATGTTCTGTGCTGATCGCGGCAGAGCGTGCGGTCGCATTCGTGCGCGCGTGGTGTGGATGGCGATGGCGCGGCGGATTTGTTCTTCGGCACGCAGACGGTTGAGCAAGATCAATTCGCCGAGCGTTAAGGCGCGATGCCGCAAACCCTTTACGTGGTCGGAGGCGCCGGAGTGTTGGCGGTCACCGCTGCGGCGATCTGCGTGTCGTTCGTGGCCAACGTCGTAGTGAGTGCATCAAGCGCCGCCTGTGTAACCGGATCGGTCGATGCGGGAATTGCCGCCACCTGCGCCGCGAGATTTGCGAGCAGTTGAAGGACGGAACCCGTAACCGTGGTGTTTTTTGCCACTTCCGCGGTGATTGTCGTCAAGTTGATTGCCATTTTCGTCTCCTGTTGCAGGATCCTTTGGAGCATTCGAATGATAATTCGTTGTTGGGCGAGGATGAGATCGACGTGTGTGTGCCACATCGGGAAGGTCCAATATCCCAACAAAAAACCCCGCACGGTGGCGGGGCGCGAACGAGTCCATTCCATATGATTCGTTTCCCATCTGCGGTAATTTACGAAAGAAGTCAAACGGTTTGTTGTCCGCAGCTATTCTCATCACCACGCCGCATGCGCCGAGAACCCTTCATGAAGCCCAATCCACCGATGTAAACGCGCTTGATTTTGACTTCTCCACCGTGCGGCCCCGGTGCCTTCTCGAATACCAGCGCATACGGCGTTGACTTGTACGGTTCCTCGATGCGCTCGACTTCCATATCAACACCGACAAACTTCTGAATTATCTCGCAAATCGACCGATCCATGCGGTTCAATATCGTGCGCTCCGAACACTGCTCGCGCTGTGCTATGCGCCACACCGGAGAGCCCATAGACCACGCCAGAATGCGCTTGCACGCCTGGTCATCCCCGAGCCCGTGCCGCAGCCAAGCCAGCCACGGCAATACCACTTCCATCTGGTCGATTTCATAGGCGGACGGAACAAAGCGCATCGACGCAGACACGTAGCCATAAGCCTGCGTCACGTCATGCACCACATTCACCGGCAGCTTGGCCATGCCGCGATAGCGGCTGTCCGGATCGCGAACGGCTACCAGCGTAAGCACCGCGCGGCGGATAATCTCTCGCAATGCTTGGATTAGATGCGCCGGTACTTCGCTCATTTCAGTTTTGCCAGTTCTAAACGCTTCCATGCCTCAATCATTTCGGCCTCGGCAACGTGATACGCAATCGACGCTTTCCGTCGTTCGTCAGGATCGGTAGGCGTGTTGCATAGCGTATGAGCCTGCCACACGAGGCGCTTTGCTTCGTAATCTTCGGCCAGAACAGCGATTTCGTACCTATCCATTTGCGCCTCCATCAGCAGCCCATATCCGCCGCGTCTGGCAACCGTCCATATCAATATACCACGGGCCAATTATCATCTTGATCGACGGCATGTGCTGCCCGGCATTGTTCTCATGCACCATCGACATCGCCAAGAGCCGCCGCTTGCGCATTTCGAGCTGGCGGGCCAGGCGCGTGTCGGGATTTGGATCGGGTGTGAAGGTGATCATGGGCGGACCTCTTCGCTGATTTCACGATCAAATAGGCCGTGCATCAGCGCCTTTAGCCGCTCCAACATAGTCTTGCGATGCTCATCACTGAATGCCGGCTCTTCGACTATGTTCTGGCCCCATTTCACCATGCCGCGGTGATAGGTCAGGCGCCGGTCGCACCACTCGACAATCGCGGCGACCGTTGGCGGAAATTCGCGCGACCGAGCGAGCCCAACCCGCGGATCCGCGCATTCCTCCACCACGCCGAGCGGATAAGCGGCAAATGCTGCGGCCAGTGACGCGGCATAACCATCCGGGTCTGGCGGGCGAGCATGGGGCCAAGAACCAGTCAACCGCCTAGCGGCCTTGATCGCCTCCTGGGGTGATGTCACGTAACGTATCGCTATCGTTGACCGCTGCGCCTGCTGCGCGATCGTCAAGTCGGTCGAAGGCGTCCATAAGGCTAGTTCCTGTCCCATTTACGTGCTCCGTTTTTCCATCACGCCGCAGGAAACCATTGAACGTCGCGTCCCAGTCCGCACGCATCACAGCTTTTGATTTTGCCCAGTCCCGCATGTCGTCGGCCTTGCGCTCAACGAAGGGTCGAGTCCCTTTCGCAAAGTGCGAGAGCTTCGGTCCCCAGTCGTCCGGCAAGAGATGTTTTCCTCGCACGCCTCTTACTTTCTTTCTTTCTTCTTCTTTTGTTTGTAGAGGCTTAGAAGAAGAAGTAAGTAAGTAAGTAAGAGCCTCGGACGTGTTTTTGCTGTCCGGTTCTGTCCGGTTCTGTCCTTGGACTTCCTTGGACTTCCGTTCTCTTTCCAGTTCTCTCTCGAACTGTTTTCGATCGCGGTCCTGCTTTTTTGAGTTGCAACTAAGACAGGCGGTGACCAGATTTTCGAGCGTTGTTTCTCCTCCCTTCTTGACCGGGACTACGTGATCGCAGGTCAATCGGTCCTCTGAGCTGCAATAGACGCATCGCCAGTCATCGCGCTCGTACACCTCAACTCTCATCTCAGATGAGATCGTGGCGCCGGCATCGCGCCGGGCGCTTTGTCGCTGTGCGTCCTTAAGCCTACGAGCCTGCACTCGCTCAATTTCTGATCTCTGATCAGCTTCAATTGCAGCGAGAATGGCCTCGACTGGGGCACCAGCCGCAACCATCGCCCGTAGAATCGTAATATCGATCATGCCGCCTTCCGCTTTCGATAATTCCGCGCCGCCTCGCGCCGGCCCATTTCGGCAGCCGCACGCGATATGGTTCGGCCACCGCTGGCGATGGACATGCGGTAGTGCCGCGCGCAGTACGAGCAGCCGGCCGCCGCGGTATCGCCGCAGAACAGCGTCGCCAGCCCTTCGCCGACGACCGGCCAACGGCAGCTATCGGCTTGCAGCTCGAGCAGCGTCAGCGGATTGGCGACGTGTTCGTGAATGAGCTCGTGTGTGTCCGGCGCCAGCGGGGGCACAATGTCGAACAGATTGCCGCGGCGCTTCGCTCGCTTGGGATGTGTCGGTTGTGGTTTTTGCTGTGCGGACTTGCATTTGAGAGTTATGCGGCACCGCAAGCCCAGCCGGTGTGCCTTGCCGATGGCGGCACTGCGGCCGACCTTGAGAATGGCCGCGATTTGCGAAAATGGTAGATTTTCCGCATGCAGCGCGCGTAGTTGCGCTATTTTCTCATCGTTCCATGTGGGTGGAAAAATGCTCATACCGTCGTGCCCCGGATCAGGCCCCACCGCTCAAGGCAGCGCAGCGCACGATCGATGTCGTGGCAGATCACGGCATGGCCGCCGGCCGCATTCACGTCCGAGGCAAATTCCATCTGCTCCTCGGTCGGACGCGCGCTGTCGCCGGCCTTGAGCTCCATCGCGTAGAAATTGCCGCGGTGGACGAAAACCAGGTCGCTGACACCCTTGCGGAATCCCATCCGCTTGAGCCGGATCGCCTCAAGCGGAACACCGCTTTTGGTGCGTTTCCCGCCTAATTTGCTGCTGTTTGGTGTGTGCCAATAGACGACATCGGGGTATTTTCGCGCCTCGATGTGCAGGACCAAATCAGCCTGCATGTCATCTTCGGGATGTTTCCGCGCACGACGGCGCGGCTCAGACGGCAACAGGAATGGCGCGGGTGCGTGCATGTCAGTCTCCGATTGGGAACACGCACGCGACGACACTACGAACGATCAAACATCTTGTGGATTACGGCGAGGAGCACGACGACAGGCGGCTCGTACTCGCCTGAAAGCCAACGCTTGGCCGTTCGCTCATCCCGGCCGGCGATCGTCGCGAGATGTGCGGCAGTCTTTTCCGGCCAGAGAACCTTGCAAACAGCCCCGAATTTCGGTGGAGGGACAACCGTGTCCCTGCCCGGCACGAATGTCGCTTGGATTTCGTTGGCAACCGCGACTGGGTTGCCGAAAGCTGAGCGCATGAGATCCCCCCACACAAACGCAACAAATACGGTGTCAACCCTATACTTGAGGGGGTGTGTACAACTCCCCTGTCGCGCAAGTCATTTGACATTTGCCCGTTGTGGTAGCGGGCTAGATTCCGGGGATGGCGACCCGGGAGTTGAAAATGGGCATCGTGTTGCCGTTCGACCGCCATCATGCGTCGATATCCGCCGATTTGAAGCCAAAGACGGTGCGATCTGCCGACTTGCCGAGCCGGGCCAACTCATCGGAAAAAGTCATGAAGTATCGCGGGGGAATTAGACCTGCGGCTTTCCAGTTGGAGACGGCTGGTGCGCCAACTCCGGTCAAAACGGACGCGGCAGTTGTGCCGCCCACAGCCTCGATGATGGCATCGACTGACGAAAGCATGCCCTCTTCTACTTCATGGTTCATGAAGAAGTCAAGCCTTCATGAAGCCGCGATAGACGCGGACGACTTCATGAAATTTGATGTGGGTATGGCCGACGATCGCGCAGATGTAGTTTTTCGACTTACGCTGCTTCCAAAAGTTCTAGGGAAGAACAAAACAAGTATTGCCAAGTCTGTAGGTGTGTCCCCAAGTGCTTGGTCTAATTATATAAATCCAGACCCTACGCCAGACAACAAAACTACAATACCGTGGGAAACGGCAACTGAATTGAAAGAGCTATACGGCCTAACCCTGGACTGGATTTACTGTGGAGATCTGACCAGTGTGCGGGATCAGGAACTTCGCGACAAGATACGTGCGGCCGAAAGAGCCGCGAAGCCACGCAAACGGGCTTAGGCTTGGCATAGCCCTCATTGCCATTCTAAGCCTCACCGGCTGCGGTCACATTCAGACCCTTGCCGAGCAGGACGACGCAAAATGCCGATCCTACGGGGCCGATCTGGGCTCTGCGGCCTATATCCAGTGCCGAGCACAGCTAGAGGCGGCCAACCGCCAAGCCGGAGAAATCCAGCACCAAACGCATGTTGAGCAGTATGGCTGGTGATCCACACAGACCATGAACACGCATTTCATGATATTTGAAATTATCCGTTGACAGCTTCATGGTTCATGAAGTAGTGTGCCTCCACATTCGGAGAGCACAGCATGACTTTCGCACCAATCACCAGCGGCCACGCGCTCGCCCTAGCGATGGGTGTTGTGTTGGACTCTGCCGGGCCACAGAAGCCCGCCCAGCGCACGCCATACGAGGAAGGCTGGTCAGCCGGCTACCGCGGCGAGCCATCCAGCGGCCGCGCTAACCCGTATAGGCGCGGCATCCGCGGCCAGTGTGCCGCAGCGGATGTCGCCGCGGACTGCTGGGAGGCCGGCCATACCCGCGGCTGGCATCAGGCTCAAATTGACATCGATGAAAAGCGCCGGGACGCCGCGCGATGATCCCGCCCGCCATCCGCACGAACTATTGGGCCAAGCCCATCCCGCCGCGGCAATTCGATTGGGAAGCGGTGACGGACAATTACGAGCCCGGCGCACCGATCGGCTACGGCGCAACGGAGCAGGAAGCGATAGACGACCTGCTCGAGCAAATCGAGGCCAACGCATGAGGATCGACTGGAAAAAATTCAGCCGTGATGTTCGTGAGACGATGAGAAATGGCTACATGGGCGTGCGCGAATTAGACCGCGAGACGGGCATCAACAAAGCAACAATCTCGCGTGCGCGGCACAGCAAAACAATGAGCGCGAAAAGTTTCATGTGGATATGCGGTGAATTTGACTTGGACCCTTGGGCCTACGTCATTTTGGAAAGCCGAAACCCATGAGCACCGCCCGCATCGACGTGCTTACCGCATTGCAGCAGCACGCGCGGCCGATCACCAGCAAGGCGCTGGCCGAGCGCATGCAGCGGCCGAACTACACCGTCAACGCGGTGCTGAGCAAAGCGCACGCATACGGGCATATCAGCCGAATGCCTGTGCCCGGCCGGGTCAAGCAGTTTCTGTATTTTCCGAAGGAGGCGCGGCCGTGACACGGATCAGCCATTGCAAAGATTGTGGCGTGGCTATCAAAAACGGCGCGCGAGGCTGCGTAAGGATTTTTTGTATTTCACATGCCGCTGAGCGGCGCCGCGCCTCTAGTCGTCGAGCTGGGAAGAAGTGGCGCGATTCGCATCCGGGCGCGAATAGCAAGAAGGGCCGTCAATGGTACGTTGCCAGACGACAAAACAATCCCGCGTGGAAAAAGGAAAATAAACGCCGCGCGAAAGCATGGCGAGCAAAGAACAAACAACACGTCAAAGAATATGCCGCTGCATGGTGGAAGAAACAATCTGCCGAAAGGCGCGCGCCATGACCCCGTTCATCATCATCTTTGCACCGCCGTTCCTGCTGCTAATCGCCACCGGCATCGTCGGCGAGTGCTTCCCGGAGTTACGCACATGATCTGGTGGCTTATAGCGACCTGCTGCGCATTTTGGCTCGGCGCCGCCTGCGGCTACAAATGGCATGAGCGCGGTGAATTTAGCGCATGGGAGGGTTTGGAATGAACGCGCCGTTCGATCTCAAATCCGTGCGCGATCAAATAACCGCGCTGATGCTGGCTTATCCAGAGCTGGCCGATGATGAAGTGTTGCGGGAAGATATGATCGAAGGCAGCACAAGCGCCAACGAATTTTTGTCGCAGCTCATACGCAAGATTGGCACTACCCAAGCCATTGCCAGCGGCACCGCGGATTACATTGGCGAATTGCAAGAGCGACATGCACGACTTGAGCAACGCATACACGCAATCCGTTCGCTGATCTTCAAGGTAATGCAGGCCGCTGATCTGAAAAAGAAGGAGCTGCCCGAGGCAACACTATCGATCCGGGCCGGACAGCCAAAGGTCGTGATCGTGAACGAAAAGGAAATCCCGCAAGACTTCCTGCGCGTCAAAACCGAACCTGACAAGTCGCGTATCAAAGCTGCGATCGGCGCCGGGGAGCATGTTCCGGGTGCCTCGTTATCCAACGGCGAGGCAACCCTCGCGATAATCACAAAATAAGGAGCAGAAAATGGGTATCCAAAAAAGCGATGTTTTCCCATCAAAGTACATTGCGTCGAGCGATATAGCCGGTCGTGAACTCAGGCTTACGATCCAGGCGGTGCAGATGGAGGAGCTCGCAGACGGCGAGCAAAAGGCCGTCATGTATTTTGACAAAGGCACTAAGGGAATGATCGTGAACGTAACCAACTGGAACACAGTCGAGGACGCTTACGGCGATGACACCGATGCGTGGGTTGGTCATCCGGTCATTCTCTGTACCGAACCGACGACCTACAAAGGTAAACGTACACAAGGGCTGCGCCTCAAGATACCCCAGGCGAAGCCAACACAGGCGCGACCGAGGAATCAAGTTACGACTGGTCCGCAGCCGGCACCGCAGACGCACGACGAGCTCGACCCGCCGCCGTCAGACGACATTCCCTTCTGATTGATTAACACACAATGTCAAGGAGATAGACCATGTTTGTCGAGACGAAACGGGAAGGCGAGGCGCAGACCGAGCCAAAACCATCCTTAGCCGGCTTCGCCGCGTGGCTCGAAAATAAAGAGCCGGACGAAATCTATAATTGGGCGGACTGCCGCGGCGGGTGTGCCGTGAGCCAATATTTTAGCTCCCTCACAAAATCACTCGATCCGATTGCCAGTCTTTGGAGGGACTATGGCGGCGAACTCGATCCTCTCGCGCGGAAGCTTCCCCATACCTTCGGCGCACTTCTCACACGCGCACGACGTTCCCTCTCCGGGGGTTAATCGACATCGTATGCCCGCCTACTACAACGAGAACGATCCTTATGCCGCCCAATGGCTCCGCAACCTCATCCAAGCCGGACACATCGCGCCAGGCGACGTTGACGAGCGGAGCATCGTTGACGTTACCGGGCCCGAGCTTGTCGGATACACGCAGTGTCACTTCTTCGCTGGCATTGGCGGATGGTCCATTGCCCTCAGACTCGCGGGATGGCCGGACAACCGACCTGTTTGGACAGGTTCCTGTCCCTGCCAGCCCTTCTCCGCAGCCGGGGCGGGCAAGGCGGCCGATGACGGACGCCATCTGTGGCCTGCGTGGTTTTCTCTCATCGCCCAGCGCCACCCTGCAATCGTCTTTGGAGAGCAGGTTGATGCGGCAATTGGATGGGGCTGGCTCGACGTTGTTTTCTCTGATCTGGAAGGCGAAGGCTACGCCTGCGGGGCGACCGTACTGCCAGCTTGCGGCATCGGCGCGCCGCACTACCGGGCCCGAGCTTGGTTCGTGGCCGACGCCAATGGCGGGGACGCCAGCGCAGAAGGGCTACAACGAGGCGGGGAACACGGACAGCGGGCGAAAGACAGTGAGCCTGTGCGCTTGGGCAACGCCAACAGCACGCGACGGCCGGTCAGAATGGGGCTCATCGGAAATGATGAAGCGGCGCCAATCTCGATCAGAAGGCAAGCCACTCAGCAAACAGGCCATTGGAGCGATTGCGATTGGATCGGCTGCACAGACGGGAAAGCGCGGCCTGTTGAGCCCGGATCATTCCCGCTGGCTCATGGGGTACGGCGCCGAACATCTAAGCTGCGCGCCTACGGCAACGCCATCGTCCCGCAAGTCGCGGCGGAGTTTATCATCGCGGCCGAACAAGCGCGACTAACTGGGGAGGAGCAAACATGAGTGCGATGTTCGACTACATAAGCGGCAAGGCCAGCGGCGAAATCGCGCGGGCCGAAGCGTCGCTTGAACACGCCCTCGGATGTCTTGGTGCCGAGTTGGAAGAAAATGAACGGCTACGAGCGAAGCTGGATCAAATTACCGCTGTATGTGACGACAACGCTGGCCCTTCATGTGATGCACACATGGCGTTGAAATTCATTCGGCAGATCACGGCCACTGACTAGGACGGATGGGACATCGACATGAGCGACCTTGAACTTGTTGAATTAGCCGCCCGCCGTGTTGCTGCTCAGGCGACCAGCGAGGCATACAGCAAATCCTTCAATGCGTTTGCTGATGAATTACTGGAACTTCTGAAAATACATCGAGGCGCCGACTACAAGCCAATCAAGACCGCGTAATGGCCGAAGCAGACGCGACAGAAAAGACCTTAACCGCCAATGACCAAGCCGCTTCCATATCCCCCGCCCTGGCAAGACAAGGAAACCCTTGCGCTGCACCTGAGCGTGTCAGCGAACACAATCGAGAATTGGGCGGCCCAAGGCATCATTCCGCCGCCCCGCAAGCGCGGTGGAAAAGTCATGTGGAAATGGTCGGAAGTGGATGAGAAGCTTACACTCGGCGAAGCTGGCGGGTCACCCGACAGCCAAGCCGAAAGGATACGCAATGGAACAAGAGCGGCGGCGGCCGAAACTCGCCCTCATCACTGAGGACAGTTTCGCCAGCCTCGTGCGGCTGTTCATGTCGCCGGCCAATCCGAAGTGGCACAGTCCGCAGCCGGTCGGCTATGCGGATTCGACCAAGACGACGTGGGCGCGCGAACTGCGCTTTGCCGCTCGGCCCGATTGTCTCGGCTCCCTATCGCTACAGGAAATTCGCCCGGCGCTGGTCCAAGCCTATTTCGACGGCCTCTCCGATCGCCCCGGTAAGCAAGCGGCGGCCCTCACGGTGATGCGGCAACTTGAGGCATGGGCTATCGTGCGCGACCTCCTGCCCCGACAAATCACCCTCGGTGTCGAGATCGGCGAATGCGACGGCGGCCACGTTCCGTGGAGCGATGAGCAGGTTGCCGCGGCCGAGCTCCACGCCCGATCGGACTTCGCCCGCGTCGTTACCCTCGGCGCCAACACCGGACAGCGCGGCTCAGACCTGGTGAGAATGTGCCCGACCGACATCGAGACTTACAAGGGGATCGACGGCATCAACGTCACCCAGCAAAAGACCGGCCGGCAGATATGGGTACCGATCTTGGAACCGCTGGCGCGAGCGATTGAAAAATGGGAACGGCGACCGGGGCCGTTCCTGCGGCGCCTCAACGGCCTCCCGTGGCCGCGCCCGGAATTGAGCAAGCGGTGGGCAGAGGAGCGCGATCGCAATCCCCACCTAGCCCAGCACAGCTCTATTCCGCTCGTGATCCATGGCCTGCGCGGTCATGCTTGCGTGCGCCTACGCCGAGCCGGCGCGACCACGATGCAGATCGCCGACATGATCGGGATGTCGGTCGAGATGGTCGAGCAATACTGCCGCCTCTCGGTGCAGCGCGACAATGCCATTGCCGCCGTCTACCACCTGGACAAAACACTTCAAGAACGAAACGGCTCTCTCGCCTCGAAATCCACCGCGTAAGTCATTGAAATTGCGTCAGGCATCGTATTCCGCCGTTATGTTCCTTTTTTGCTAAGTACATGCGAACACTAGGAAAAGGGCAAATGACCGTCAAAACCCAAAAAGCCAAACGAGGCCAAACGGGGCTAATAGACCGTAAGGCGTTTTGGCGCTTTTGTCGCTACTCCGCGGCAGGGGCTTTGGCCCGCTCGTCTGAGGGAAAGTTCCCCTGTACACTCGATGCCTACTACATCGATCAGCTCTTGGTCGATCAGCAATGGCGCTGTGCGGTTAGTGGCGTGCTTCTAGAGCCGCCATCGAGGAAGCAGCGACCGTTCGCCCCGAGCATCGATCGGATTGTGCCGGCGCTCGGCTATGTGCCCGGCAACGTCCGGGTGGTCTGTCAAATCGTCAACGTCGCAATGAATGCGTGGGGCCTAGAGGCCCTGCAAACACTCGTGGCCGCTATGGCAAGGAGGAAATGATGTGGATCGGATCGAATGCTCTGGAACTCAACGAAGCGACCATGATCGCGGCGCTTCAATACTGGCTGGACAATAAGGTTGTGAACAAAGACGAATCAGGCCCGATTGTAAAATCGGTCAAGGCGTCCCAAACGAGCGGCGGCAATTTGTTCCGCGTCGATCTGGAGGAACGCAAACCGCACCCACTGCAAAACGCGGCATAGGATGCATGCCATGGCCAACGAGTACACCGAAATGCACCGCATCATGAAGGAAGCGGTTGCGAAACAGGACCGCGAGGGCTGGGCGAGTCCTGAGATCGAGGATTTTTCCAGGATGGTCCTAAAGGCGCTGTGGGCGTGCGCGAACAACAATCCGCCAGGTCCGATCTTGGTGCAAAGTTTGGCGAGGTACACCGAGGATCTGGCGAGGGCGCGCGAACGGTTCCCGACCATCTGACCATCATGTGAGTTGAGGGAACAACGATGGGAACGGAAATTTGCGACAAATGCGGCAAGCCCTGCCCTGTAACCTTTTACGTCAAAGGCCCGGTTAAACCCATGCTGGTCTGCATCGAATGCAAACCTAAGAGGAAAACATGAGCCGCATGGACCTAATTGCAAAAGCCAAGCCGATCACTTTTCCTGGCGTCAATGGGATGGCGGTTTGCGACTGCGGGAGCACGATATTTAGCATCGGCATGGAGCGCGACGCTCTTGGCAACAATCACATTCGTTGCCTTGAGTGCTCCAACTGCGGCCATCAACTAGCCGTGCCATTTTTTGACGATGCCACTAAACGACAGCCACACATGAAAGGTTAGTCGACATGGACAAGGAAACCATCCAAACGCTGCTCGACCTTCTCAACCCGCTTCACGGATCGCTCGATGTGCAGGTCACCGCGCAGTTCACAGACGAACGGGAGTTAGACCCACCGAAGGATCGCGAGTATGACGTCAATGTTACGTGGCAGATGGAGCGCGATCTCACGCAGGCGGTCTGCATTCTGGAAAACCGCCTACGCGGCGAGTGACGGCAACTCCTGATGAATCAACAAACTACTTAGGTCAGACAATGAAAACGGTTGTCCTTAAAATTTGTGCCGCAATTGTCGCAGTACCCTGTCTGCTGTTTGCCACGGTCTTTGCCATCGGCAGCATTACAGGCGATCACTCGTTGCGATACGACAACGACGGAACGTGGGTATGCTGGACGCCGCGCGATCGCATGAGCCGTGACTGCTGGCTATTAGCCCCGCTGGTGCCGACATCATATTTGAAAGACCTGCCGGAATCGCAATCTCTTATCGAATGGACCGGAGAATTTCCCCTGTGCGGAGATGCTGGCGGCAGCCTACGTATAATCGGTCGGGCCGACCCTTCGCTTATGCTCGACTGCAAGGACGCGCGCCACTAACGCGGCGAGAGGGAAATGTGCGATTGTCCAGAGCGGCCACGCTGCCAAATGAGAGCGTGCCACGCCTTTGCCGATTGGTCGGTTTTTCCTCAATGGAAAGTCTGTCGGTTCTCGATCATGTTCATCTGCAACTGGCATCGGGAGCAGATGCAGAAGCCAATTCCGGGCATCGACCGCCCACCGTATGCAGACGAATTTTGGAAGCCGTCGATTAAGGATTGCGTGCGGCTCGCACTCATAAGGTTAAACCACGAGGATCGCCGCAAGGAGGTCAAAGAAGTGGAAGACTCTCAGGCCGAGAACTACCGCGATGAACGCTATACGCCGAGACAGCTAAAGCAGATTTTGGTATTGCGTTCACATCTTCGTTAATGGGGAGGAAGTAGCCATGGCTGATAATACAGACATCGAATTTAAGCCATGCCCGTTTTGCGAAGGCACAGATATTCGCTGCAACAAGCATCACGAGTCGCAAAGCCCAACGGGATTTGTTTGGTCGATGTGCTGCTACAAATGTGGCGCGACTTTCCCAAACCGCTATAAACGCGAGTTGCTTTTAGAGTGCTGGAACACTCGCCCGAGTCATTAACGTGTCGGGAGCAAACATGACCATCACACTTGATCTTGCGCGGCAATTGCGCGAAGCCGCAGCACGGGGATATTTTTATAATCATTCCTCTCTAGTCATGGAAGCCGCCGCCGAGATCGTCAAGCAACGACTGACTATCGCCAGGCTGCGGCTGGCGCTGCAAAATGTGATTACATCGCTCAAGAACGACAACGACGAGATTGCTGCATACGCCTATGCCAAGACTGCATTGGATGCTTCTGAGCAGAAAGGGAACAACACATGACGACACACGAAATCTCGGCAGCACTTCTAATTTCTTTCGGGGCGTTTCTCTCCGGTACGGGCATCATGCTATTGTCCCTTGGCCTTGCGCAGGCGCTAAAATGAGAGAGCCGTGCCTGAGCATTGGACTTAGCGCCTGCGACAAAAATGGCCACATTCCAGGTGGTCCGATTTGGATGCTGCATTGGCTCCCGAAGGGTTATGCCCCAACTTACGAGGACCGCTTGCTAGGTGTGTTCTTCGACACGGAAGGCAAGTGGAGTGATTGCGGCTTGCGCATGCCGGAAGATTGCGACGATGAAAAGCACCCGCTTCCGCGATTATTGCAAGTCGTAAAGACTGCCATTGAAAATCATCTGCGCGAGCATCCCGAAGATGCGGCGGGACATCTAGAACTCGAACGCGCCTGATAAGCGATTAGTCGCCATGACCATCATTGATCTCTCCACCAAACGACCGCCGGTTATTTACTCTGTGACGGTCGTAGAAGGATGGGACGGCAGTTTGGAAATACAGGTAAATGGTGTGCAAGATGATCCTCGGAGCCGGTTTGCCGTTGCCGATGCATTATCGAGAGCTTCGTTATTACTCAAGGAGCGATGTCAGAATGGTTAAGCCTCTAGATATCTATCTTGGACAGGAATTGTCTGCTGAACGTAAAACAGCAATTGAAGCTGTTGCGGCAACAGGATTGGACGACAATGAATTCGAATTCTGGGATCGCGTCCAACGGGTTCAAGACATTTGCGGGCGCTGGGATGTCTCTCCAGCCATCGTTGCACAAGCAATAGACTTTATATGGCCCTACGTTTCACCTGACGGTGAATACGGCCACATGATCGTTGCAGACTGCGACCTTAATGGTCTTTTGGCCGCGATAGCGCGCGCTAATGGGCAAGACGGATAAGCGATTAATATCATGACCCTCAGCGAAATAGTTGCCAAGATCGAGGCCGAGGACTTTCAATGGGCCGTCTGCCGTGAAGAAGACGGCATGCGCACAGCAGCACGAAGGCCGTGGTCGCAAGCGTTTCTTGCCACGGCTTAGGACGATAGCGCGGCCACTTCATTTTCATTGATGCCCCGATGGGCGCTGCCCATGACGCGGATATTCAGGGCCGACGATTGACGGCTCCTCGGGCGGCGCGAAGCAATCCCTGGTCTGGTCGTCGCAGTTCTGGCTATCGGTCGCTGATGGACCTAAGCGCATGGAACTACCAGACAGGCCAGGCAGTCGTGCGAAGAACAGACCGTAGCAAAGCGCGACGACCAGAACGGCCAATAGCAGCACTATTCCGATCGTCGCCAGAATCCTCATCATGCTATCGGCTCGGCCATAGTGTGATGCCAGCGGCAAACGGCCAGAGCAGCCGGACCAGGATCAGGATAGCGATCAGCACGAACATGACCTTGAGGATGGTCACGACGATTGCAGGGATCGCAATGCCGATTGCGCCTAGCACCCAAAGCGTGAGGAAGAAGCAGATGGCGAGAACGCACAGGTACAATAGCGCTCGGATCAGTGCCTCGAAGAAACCCATGGCATTCTCCTATGTTGCTGGACCAAGCGCCAGCTAGAGTTAAGGTTGCATCACTTTTACGAATCTACTTTGTTGAAGCCGAAGCATCTACGCACCATCGGCGGCCAATCAGATTGCGAGCCCAGCACCAGACCACGACCGTGGCGCAGTTCGTTGACTTGATTTACGAGAGCATCGTGTCGGACCACAACGCGATCGAGGCGACGGATAACGCCGAAATAATTGGCGAGTATGGCCGCAACCATCCCAAGGATTGTCACCACTTCGCCGATTGAGAATGTCGCTTGGAAAGCTGCCACGGCACGTCTCCTTCACGTTGGGGTTTCTGTAGAAAGGCTTTTACGCTCGGCGCGACGTACCAAGACGTGATGTACCAGCCATTCGTCTCCTTCCTGATACATTTCCGAATTGATGTTGAGTATCATTTCGATCGGCTGCGAAAACTCATTCCGGTAGAAATCGTGCGTCAGGTGAACGCGGCGGATGCCATTGTTCGGCGTGACGCTGCGGACGGTGAATATCTCGCGCATCACCCATCACCCATGGTGCCAGGTGATGCCAGCCACGATCAGCGCGGCGATGCCGATTGCGCCGACGATGTAGGCCCCGACCGTCGCCCAATCCTTGCGGCTGAGGTCAGATATACGGGCCTTTAGGTCGTCGATCTTCTCGTCGAGGCTGTCGATTTGCTTGGTGAAAGCCGCGCCCGCCTTGTCAATCGCCAGCGTGTTGCTTTCATTCTGCGACTTGACCGCGGCCTCGGCGGCCTTGAAGGCGGCGGCAAGCGCGATGTCACGCATCGTAAATTCGGTTTTGACGCCGACGAACTTTTCCTCGATGAGCTCGCGCAGATGCTTGATCTGCTCCTCGGATAGACCGGGTATTGCCTCAATAGCGGCCCATAGTTTGGCCAAATCGGATTTTATGCCGCTAACTTGCACATCAAAAAATGATGTGAGCTCTTTCTTTGCGAGCGCAACCGCGTCGGTTGTCAGCTTGGTCGGATCTGGAACCGGGACCGACCCGCGTTCCTCAAGTTCACCGCGGGCCATTGCTGTGCGGCTCCGCATAAAGGGGACGCGCGCCACACACCACCGGGGAGCCAGGGGGTACTAGCAGCCAGGAGGGCAGCATGTGACGCGCGTTTCTCATGTCACCAGAGAACTTTGGTGTAGGCAAAATACTGATTGCCGAACGAGCCGGCACCAGCAAACTTCGGAGATCCAGGCCCTGCAATCACGGTGAATCCCTTGTCGGCGAACACGACTTCAGCTCCGAGATCGAGCGCGGCGCCGGTCGGTTTTCCGGTTGCGTCAATGATCTGCGCAATAGCGCCGGCCTGGATCATGGGGGCAACTCCCCAAGTCGTAGTGCCTACGCCGACGAAATTGCCGTTCTCACCCCATTCCTTTGCCCCGGCTCCGATGTAGAGCTGCGCCGCGCTGAGAAGAATGCCGGCGGGCGACGTTGGGATCAGATTTGAAAAGGTGAACGGATTAGTGATGCCGAAGTTCGGGAGATATTGCAGCGGATTCCAACCGTGAACCCGGACCACCGTTTCGTTCGACCAGCGGCTTACCGTTGAGACTGGCGCGCTCGTCGCCGTCGCGGTGATGTTCTGATAGTCGAGCGAGTCCTCGATCGCCCACCAGAAGGACGCATTGCCCTTGGTCCAGCCGAGCGTGCCGCCGATCGCCCCGCCGGCAGCGTTGAGGTTGCCAGTAGCCAGCGAACCCACGAACGTCGGATTGCCGGCGACGGAGTTCTGCTGCACCCCGGCCATGGTGTTGATGCCGAAGTAGAAGCCGGAACTGTCGTACGGATAGGCCGGCGGTCCAGGCGGCGCCTTGCCGAGAAGCGGCAAATCGGCAGCAAACGCCGGAAGGGCGAAAATAGCCGCAAAAACACTGAGAATTAGCTTGTGCATGACGCATTCCCCTGTTGGTTACTGATGAGTACCTAGTTACTGATCAGAACCACCTATATCCGGGATGCCGGCCAATTTAGAGCACCAACATATTGGTAATTGCGCTTTTTCATCCGTAGTGACATTTTTGACGCACCGCGCAATCAAGGTTTGTTGGCTTGTGCCACCGGAGGGGGCAAAGTCGAAGTTGCTACGGTGATCTTGTCGCCAGGAATTGCGTCAGCAAGTGCGGCCATAGGTGTTCCGGGAACCGCAAGAACCTGCGCTATTTGCTTGTTCTTCTTGAAGTCGAGCAGCTTGGAAAGCGGACTCTTTTGATACGCCGCATAAAGTCCAAGAGCTACCGGGATCAGTGTAGTCACGCCAGCAACAATCGACGCCACACCGTCGCCGATCTGGTGGATACCCGTACTAAGCGCGTTGGTATCCACTTGCGACATTCCAATGAAAATGAGAGCGGCGCTTGCCCCTGCAACACCGGAATAAACGTGACTGAGCCCGGCATGCACCTGCTCAGAGGTTGGCATTTGCATCTGAAAATCCTCTCAGCTTGTTTGAAGCTTCATGGCCGCATCGACGGCGGCCGTAGCGACTTCGCCTGCCAGCGCGTTGATGGATTTCGATGTGATCCCGGCTTCGGCCTGTAGTTCAGGTGACGGGATCATTTTGTTCATTTCGGCGACCAGTATCTTCACCACCGCATTTGCGGCGGCCGTATATTGCGCTTTCGTTGCCATAGCCCATTCTCCTCATGGAATGCCGTAGTTCACGGCGAAGATGCAGAACAAAACAAATGCCCCTCCGATCACGAGGCCTGCCCAAATGAAATACTTCGCTTTCATGCCGCCACCTCTGTAACCGGCGTGTTGAATAGCTTGCCCTCGGCCGCGCGACGGCGCTCCAGACCAAGCATCACCCTGCCGCCCGCGTGGTCCCACATCATGAGATCGGCGGAGACCTGCGCGTTCTGGCCGACATTGACCGAGCGCAAGACATTCGACCGATCGAGCGCGCCAGTGTTGAAATCGAAACTCACCAGCGCATCGAATTGGTTTTGGTTGATCTGCGCCGTGACGTGATGGTTCACATCGGCCTCGACTGCCGCGAGATCGCTAGACAGGATCGCATCGGCCTCGTCGGCGGCGATCAGCATCCCTGACCGGACGGCAGGCAGACCGGCCGCGCTCGTGTGCCCATAGCCGATCGTCCAGACGCCGGTGCCGTCGTCATAGGCTTTCAGGCTCAGGCCCTCGAATTGTTCGATGAGCTTGCGGCCGTTGGCGCTGGTTTTCATCGGAGGGCTGATCATGCTGTCGGCTGTATGAAAATACAGTGCGGATATTTGGGCTCGCCGACCGCCTCGCCGTTCCAATAATTGCGGCCTACGCAGACGTGGCACTGCTGGTTGAAAGAGAGATGAGTTTGATCCCGGTTGAACTTGAAGCCATGCCACTCGTATCCCTTGCTGGTCTCAGTGATCTGATCGCAGGGAATGGGGTGGCAATCGCCGTCAACTTCCGTGCCGTTGCAGCAGAGCGGCGGATAACTGTCATGCGCCATGGTCGGAGTAACAATGAGCACAGCCGCAATCGCTGCGGCTACGAAGCGCATCGGCAGCATGTGGACCTCAATTTTTTGGATTACAGGGGATAGCTGATAATCACGATGCCAGAGCCGCCGAGAGAAGCGACGCCGCCCGAAGCACCGCCCGCGCCAGCGCCACCACCACCACCGCCTGTGTTGGCCGCGCCTGCTGAACCCGCCGCGCCCGCTCCAGCATTGCTGCCGGCACCACCAGCTCCACCACCACCGGAGCCGCCGGCACCACCAGTTCCCGGCGTAGTACCGCCACCACCACCGCCGCCACCACCGTAAGTGACCGGAGAGCCGCTAATGGATGAAGCTGTTCCTGCCCCGCCAGGGGCACCATTGGCAGTCCCGCTAACTGATCCGACTGCGCTATCGCCGCCGCCGCTACTACCGCCTTGGTGCGTTCCCCCCGTACCACCTGCCTCACCGCTGCCAGACGCCCCACCGTTGGCGCCGGTTGTCGCAGCTCCATTTCCTCCTGCGATTCCGTGATTAGCGGTTGCTACTCCGCTAATGCTCGATGCAACTCCTGAACCGCCGATAGTTATGGTTTTACTGCCGGGTCCAGTAAAAGGTATGGTTCCGGTTAAGACCTGACCGCCGCCACCACCACCACCGCCACCGGGATTGGTGGCAGCACTACCGCCGGTACCACCGCCTCCGACAACCAAATAACTTACCGTCCCAGCCCCGCTCGCCGTGAATGTTCCCGACGACGTAAAAGTATGGATGCGATGTCCACCAGATACGGTGATTGTACCGCCGGTACTCGTATCCATAGACCATTGATTGAGAGGTAACGGACCTAGGCCGACAAGGGGGCCAACGGTCATTGAAGCGCCTTGCAAAAATAACTGGAAATAGCACCAATGCGCCAAATTGAAATGGTGAAATAGGCCCCATTTGCTGTGGTTAGAGCGTCGCCTGTATTGCTCCCTACTGTGAAGCCGGAAAAAGTAATAGCACCGGCGCTTACATTGTTCAGAACTCGGAGCAAACACGTTCCGTCATTTGCTGGCGCCGCGAGTGTGAAAGCTCCGCCATTAACAACATATTGGAGTGGGCATAGTCCGCAGTCTATCGTAAGCGTGCCGGTAGTTTGCGTACCAAGGTTAGCGGACGTGACATTAGCGCCGCCGCTCAATGTCTGATCGGCCAATGTCAGTGACGCGCCAGATAGACCGAACGTGAACCAATTAGTCCCGTCTGTTTTGACGACGCATCCAGATCCGCGGGATATCGTCTGCGTCGTTGCACCATCAACCGTCTGCCCGCCAGTGGCATTACCGGCAAGCGTGATGCTGCCGGTCGATTGATTGTTAATAGCCGCCATAAACGGCGCGTTGACCGTCCCTGCGTCCGGCGTGGTTATGGTGATGCCAGATACGGTTGCAACAATAAGCCGACCCTGATCGGCCGCAGTCATCGCATAATTAACGCTGGTTTTGACGACGCCGGCGCCATCAAGCGTCTTGCCGAATGCGGCCGAGAGGTTGGAATCAACAGCAACGGCGAACGTATCGAGCGGATCGCCGATCTTGGACTTGATGCCCGCCCATGTAATAAGGTTGGTCGATCCAGTCGTGCCGTCGTCCGGCGGCGGATTGGCGTTATAACCGGAAACGGATGTTCCCGGATACAAATTTGCCATTGCAACCTCTCAGGAGAAGAATATGCATTGGCTCGTAAGCGTCGCGCTATGCGGCGTTATCGGAGCGTTCATGTGGATGATGTTGTTAGACGCTATTGAGCGGGGTTAGACAGCAGACCCAAACCGCGTGACGTTTGACCGAGACGGCGAAGCGGCAGACGACTTGCCGCGCCAGCGCCATATGCTGCGCCGCCGACTAGGGCAGGCGATGACAGTCCAATTCCCGCCCCAAGCGCCGCCGCGGCACCGGGATGACCAAGCGCAAGAGAAACCATCGCTCCCACGCCCTCACCACCCGCGAGATTACGAGCGAGCCCGCGCGGAGCGGCAGCACTCAGTGACCGTCCGGCGATCTTTTCCAGCAGATGTGTGGCGCCCGATCGGGCGAGGAACGCCACAAGCTCTCGCCGCTTGCCGTAATTGGTGTTCACGTTGTCGCGCAGGGACGACAGTATTTTTCGCAGCGCAGTGTCAACGCTGGCCTTCGGATTAAGCGACAGTGTGCGCTCGATTTCTTTGATTTGCTCGCTAGCTTCCTGATAGCCCTTCATGATCTTGGCGTAGGCAGGCTCCTGCTTGACGATGGTGGCCTTAATCGCATTGGTTACTTTCTCGGCGGCTAGACGTTCAGGCATGCCATATGGAAGCGCATCGCGGATGTCGCCGATCTTCTGTTTGAGGGCGTCCAGACCCTCCGCGGTATGAAATTCCTTCGGATCAAGTGCCTTCCATTGCTCTACTGTTTCGGCAATGGCCCCTTGGATCTTCTCTACGCTGGGTGAAATGCTGACGCCCTTGAATTTCTTCACCGTATTGCCAACGGCGGAGTCAATATCGGCAAAATCCAGCACGTCCTTGTTCGCGCCGAGGTTGGCCATTTCCGATCGGTAGAGGTCGCCGCGCTCCTTGCGCAGATTCGACACAGCGGCCTTAGCGTCGCTCACGATGGCGTCTGCCGGCTCAGCCCCGCTCATGGCGTCTCGAAAGGCTTTTCCCGACTCCCCGCCCTCCGCGCCGGCCCTAGCAGCCGTTTTAATGGCGTCCGCACCGGCGCCGGTCGTGACCCCTAGTGCTTGGGCAGCCAGATTGCCCCCAGCCTGGACGCCCTTTCCGACGAGGCTAAGAGGATCCACCGCTCGGCCAACCGTACCCACCGCCCGCCCGACCTCGCCTATGGCCCCAGGAGCTCGAGCAAGGGCCATTTCCCCGCCGCCTAGAACGGTCGCTATATCGGCCGCCATGCCCACAGGGTCGGTTGCGATGGTTTTCTTGATGGCCTCGCCCGAGCCATAGCGGTCTACTAGGAACTTGCCTACGGCGTCGGCATAGGGTTCGGCATCCTTACCCTCCATGATGCCAAGCTTTTGCATCACACCCTTGCCGATCTTGCCGATATTGGTCGCCGCAGTGATCGGATGTGCAACAGTTTGGGCAATGTCGGACCCTAACTTGACCGCGCTGGATGGAATGTTCTTGACCGCCGATGCGGCAACCTGCCCAGCCAACATATTCGAGATATCGGCCGCCACAGCCTTGCCGGGTCCGCCGCCGAACTTGGCGCGCAGAGCCGTACGCATGGTGTCCGGAGAGGTACCATCGGGAAACTCGGCAACCCCGCCATCCGGCGTCTCAACCGTGATGGTCATTCGAGCTCGCCGGTATCGGGATTGAATTTGTAAGCGGGCTTCGATGTCTGTCCCGACGCTGGCTTTCTGCCTTGCGACAGAAACTCCTTCATTCCCATCTTTGCCCCGGTTATTTCGGACGGCAGCTCCTTGTTGAGCATCTGGTCAACTGCCGACTTAATCTGTCCTTTGCTCCATGCCGTGCTTAGGTTTTCAAATGCTTCGCGGCGGGCCGAATCCGTGATGGCGGCATTACCGGCCCCGAGTGCTCGGGCGTAATTGTTCACGAACGTATTGACCGCGATGCCGAGGCGGATGACATTTTCGTCGCCTGTTCCCTGCCGCCACGCCATCAGAACGGAATTGAGCGATGGATAGTCAGTGCGGCTCACCGCTTCCGACGCCGCTAAAACTCGAGGCGCAGTCTGTGTAGCCGTGGTTGCCGCGCCGATGACCTGCGCCTCCCGACGGCCAAGAGCACCAGCACCCGCAACCGTTCCCTTATATTCCGCCGTGTTGGCGCTAAGTGTCTCAGCCGCTTGCTGCGTAGTCAGACCTTGATCGTTCACTAGAACATGGTCCGCCCAGGCCCGAATCGCGTTTATCTGCGCTGCGCTCTGCCGGCCGCGACCGCGATTTGTAAGAACCGACGTGTTGCCGCCAGCAAGAGCTCGACCATCAACGTCAAGCTGTTCTGGCGTCATTCCGGAATTCTTGGCTAGATTGCTCAGCATCACAGCACCCTGCGCGGCTGGCTCATCCGATGACACGTCTGGCGATGCCTGCGCGGTCGTGCCGCTCGGCGCTCTTGTGACTGTGCCTGCCCGTGGATTGGCAAATACCACGCTCTGGTCGCCGCTGGCGCTGGTCAGCACCTTTGTCTCGGGCCGCTCCTTAGCCGCCGCCATCGCCGCTTCCGTCTTGGTAGCGGGCGGCATAGCCAGCAATGCCGCCATCCGTGCGGTCACATCGTCCGGCTGGCCGGAACTGACCTTGAGTTTGGACAGCGCGGTCAATGTCGGCTGTATCGGCTTCAATATATCCTGATTGGACATATTCGGATTCGCGATCTTGGCCTGCTCGACATAGGTGTCGATGGTTTTCCAGTAGTCGTTCTCGATCTTCTGCACCTGCTCGAACTGCTGGCGCTTCTCGGCGTTCTGCTGCGCCTGCTGCTGGATTTGCAGTTCTTGCGTGCGGTAGTTGTTCAAGCTGGCGGACTGCGAAGCCTGATCGTATCCCTGCGCTGCGCCGCCAGCGAAGAAGCCAAGTCCGCCAAGTCCGGCCATTATGCTACCCCTCCACCGCTGCTGCCGCCGCCGAGGGCGAGCGCGGTATTTGAAGGCGTCGATCCAGTCAACGTTTGGCCGCCGCCAAACATATTTTGTATTCCACTGGTTGCGCCGGTGACTAAGTTGCCGCCAACGGTATTGCCACCGCCAGTTCCTAGCCCGAAGAACCCGCCCACTAACTTGCCTAGTCCGGCCAGAGCATTGCTGCTCTGCGTGGCATTGAACTGCGCCGCCTGCTGGTCAAGCTGCGCTTGGGCGGTGGCGATATTTGACATTATGCCAGTCATTTGCGAACTGAGCTGCGCGGCGATGCCGGTTTCAAAGTTCATCTGATTTATGCCGGTAGAGAATTGCTGCGTAGCCGCGCTGAATTGCTGCTGCGTCAACTGCGTGCTGGCCTGCAATTCCTGGATATAGGATTGCGCGGTAAAATCGGCTTGCTGCTGCGCGAAGGTGGCGGCGTTATTGCTCAACTGATTTTGCGCGAATGAAGATCCCAGCACGCGGCGTTGCGCCAGATTGTTCGACAGATTGGAGGTTGCCTGCGCTTGCTGATTGGCGATGTCGGCCAACCCTGCTTGCCGGAATTGAGAGAACCCCGGTTGTACGGTTGCGCCAAGCGCACCAAAGGCGCTCGCGGCCTGGCCGAATGTGGACTGTAGCTGACCGACTTGGCTGCTGAGTGCAGGAGATTGCGCGAGGTTAAAGCCGCCGCCGCCCGTGTAGGTTCCCGTCAATCCGGTAGAACTAAAACTCTGCCCAGCGGGATTAAAGTTGATCTGCGAAGGCGATATCGTCGTGCCGCCAAAGAGTGAGGACATTAGATCGGCCTCGTTTCAAAGACGGCGCAGTGATGGCCAGGAATAGCGACGTAAGACGTTCCCACACGACGCATGACACCGTGCATCGCACAGACCTCATACATCCGCTTATGTTCCGGCAGAGCGTATCCCACGAAAGCAAAATCCTTCCTGGCTCCGTTGAAGAAGCCAACCGAACACTCAATGATGTTCCGATGCGACGCCCACGGCATCCAGTCGATATCGAGAACGATCAGATACGGTGCGCTAGGCGCCCACGCGGCAAGCACAATCCCGACCGGGATGAAGCCGCGCTTGGTATTGCCGAACAGCGTCCATGCCGCGTGACACTTCGAGACTATGGTCTGCTCGAATAGCGCCTTGAAGTCGTCTGGCGACAGATCAGTAGCAAAATTAAGAGCAGCAAGGCCGCCTTGCTTGTATGCCGCCCAAGCATATTTTACGTCCTCATCCTCGATCGGCCGGTAGTCTATCGCGCGCTTGAGCGTGCGCTTGAGCCGCCACTTACTGGGAGGCCGCGCGGAACCGGATGCCGATTTCGTTGATGGAGAAAGCATTGTTTCCCGTTACTTCGACGAGCACTTGAAACTCGTTGGCGTGGCCCGGAATGGTGAACTTGTTGCGCGTCATCTTTCCGGTGAACGAATTGTAGTAGGATGATCCGTTGTAGTAGGAACCCGTTCTGCTGTAGTAGCTGCCGGTCGATGCGGTCGAGAGCGGAATGGTGATCGAATTATTGAAGATGTTTTCGCCCTGGTACTGGAACGTGATCGTGACGTTGCCCGAG
>Ga0210394_10001155_pt1 | contig 44450 bp, 43 predicted proteins | sample IncBWC12MmetaG_FD_160121 | JGI IMG/M metagenome (GOLD analysis project Ga0210394, IMG submission 160121) | Forest soil microbial communities from Barre Woods Harvard Forest LTER site, Petersham, Massachusetts, United States - Inc-BW-C-12-M | ecosystem: Environmental > Terrestrial > Soil >...
CTCACGCCAATGGCGCGAATCTTGCCTTGCTCGTAAAGATCCAGCATCGCGCCGGCGGTTTCCTCCATCGGTACGAGCGGGTCCGGCCAGTGCACCTGATAGATATCGATGTAATCGGTGCGCAGTCGCCGCAGCGAATCGTTGACCTCCACCATGATTCGATCACGGGTTCCGTTCCGATAGACTTTGCCGCCGCGCCATTCAAGCCCGACCTTGGTGGCAATGACGGCCTCTGAGCGCACTCCCTTAAGGGCTTTGCCAACGATTACCTCGGACACGCCGAAGCCATACACCGGCGCGGTATCGATGAGGTTGATGCCCTGATCCAAAGCAACCCGGATTGTGGCGACCGATTTGCTCTCATCGGTTCCGCCCCACATCCAGCCGCCCATGGCCCAGGTGCCGAGTGCGACACGCGAGACCTTCAACAAGGTCGCGGGAATATTCACGAACTCGGTCTCGAATTCGCGCAGCTGTGCCTGAGTTGACGATGACATGCGCATGTAGCTCCTCTGTGGCGATGGTCCAGAGGCTGCGCGGCGCGTGTTTCCGCGGCATTACGTCACGCGCTTGTATCGGTTACGGGTGAAACCGTCGAGGGCAATACCCCGTGGATCAATAGAGGATTTCGACCGGACAGCTGAACGAGTAACCCACGCCGCGCTCGGTCATGATGAACTGCGGCTGCGAGGGATCAGCCTCGATCTTGCGGCGCAGGCGTAAGATCTGAACGTCGATGGAGCGATCGTAGACCTCGTTGTCGTACACGCGGCTGGCTTCGAGCAACTGATCACGCGTTAGGATGCGCTGTGGTGCTGCCAGCAGCGCCGAAAGCAGATTGAATTCACCGTTCGTTAGTTCGATGCGCTGGGCGTGTCTGGTAAGCCGCCGGGTTCGTAGGTTGAGCTCGAAATCGACGAAGCGATACGCGCGCACCTCGCGCTGCCGCGCTTCCGTCAGCGCTGGACCCTTGGTTCGCCGCAGCACCGTGCGGATGCGGGCCAGCAGCTCGCGCGGACTAAAGGGCTTGGTCAGGTAGTCGTCCGCGCCAAGCTCAAGTCCCATGATGCGGTCGGCTTCGTCGCGCACGCCCGTGACGATGATGATGGGTATCGCAGACTTATCGCGCAGCGTCCGGGCGATCGTCATGCCGTCCTCGCCCGCTAGGCGCAGATCGAGAATGACCAGATCGATCGCTTCGTTTTCCAGAATCGTCGCCATCTGCTGGCCGGTCGACGTCGCGCTGACGCGCAGCGCGTTTTCCGTCAGGTACTCCTGCACCAGCTCGCGAATTTGCGGGTCGTCGTCCACGATCAGGATGTGTGGCTGAATCATCTCCGGCATATCTTTATGTCCCACCGGGTGTCGTCAATCTAGCACAACGCCACCGCAGCGATGCCGCATCCGGTACCTCGTCATTTGCCATCAACCGCTGCTAATGGTACGCAAGTCGTGCCTCCGAGCTCGACTTGCTGCAGGGCAGGCAGATCCGTGGCTGGAAATGGCTGTTGGTCATTACCGGCCGGCTTCACACAGTCGTAGTCGAGCAGGAAGGCCATGACCGAGGCATATTCCTCCGGTTTGAGCGAATCGTCGATTTGCCTCAGCCCGGTGAAGCGATTTCCGGAGTAGGTCTTGGCCGGCAGTATCCAGTTGGCATCGTCCTGCCCAGCATTGAGCAGCGCGTCGGGGGAGGTTTCCATTTTCAGCCCCACGCAATGACGAGAGCTGCCACGCCAAAGAAGCATGCCATGCCGATGACGATCACCCAGAGTGGATTTTCAATGGTGTGGGAGTTTGTCGTTGCGCCGCTGACAACGGGACCGCCCTTAACGTGAGATGAGTCGAACGCCGAGGGGAGGGAGTTCCCCGGAAGCGTGGTTGCGTGTGACATGGCGCTTATCCTGTTTGTGCGCGGCAGACACAATTGCCGCCGCGACGGACTTAAGCGTAGGAAGTCGCGATGTCGCGTTGATTTCGTGATGCCCGGTGCGCGTTACAGCCGTAATGCGCAGGGTCACACGGCAGACTTCAGCCGGCCGGAGCCAGCGCTCGTGCGAGGGACTCGGCGAGATCCCAGCGCTGCAGAGGCTTGCGCAGCACTTCATTGATGCCTATCGCGGCCGCGCGTTGTGCCAGCTGAGAGCCGCCGTAGCCGCTCATGAGGACTATCGGAATGGCGGGCGCCACCTGCCGGATCTCCCGCGCGAGCTCGGTTCCGATTAGATCCGGCATCGCCTCGTCGGTGAGAATCAGGTCAAAGCGCTGCGGGTCGTCTCGAAAGGCCCGCAGCGCTGAGACACTGGAATTGAAGCCGACCGGCTCGTAGCCTAGCTCGGCGAGAATCTCCTCGGCCAGCGCCACCAGTGCTGATTCATCATCGATGATCATGACCACGGCGCCCTGTCCGCGCGGCAGCTCGCGGGCCTGCTCATGGGAGGAATCGTCGGTTTCGCCGCGGATCGGCAGCCAGATCTCGAACGTGGTTCCATGCCCTGCCCTGGTGGTGACCTCTATCGCCCCCCCGAGATCGGTGACGATGCCATGAACGACCGATAGTCCGAGGCCAGTACCTTCGCCGACGCCCTTGGTGGTGAAGAATGGATCGAACATCCGCTCGAATATCTCAGGCGGAATGCCGCTGCCGGTGTCGCTGACGGTGAGCCGCAGGTGCGGCCCCGGCGCGAGGGCTCCGCGCGACAACGTGCGAGGCTCGTTCAGATCGATGCGCTCGAGCAGCACATTCAGTACCCCGCCGTGCTCCATCGCGTGCAGCGCGTTGGTGCATAGATTCATGATGACCTGATGCAGCTGCGTGGCGTCTCCAATCACCGCAGCGTTGCCGGCCAGTAGTTTCTGCTCGAGGCGTATTCCTGCCGGCAGCGAGGCGGCGAGCAGTTCAAGGGTTTCCTCGGTAATCGCTTGCACGTGGACCGGCACGCGCTCGCCGAGCCCGCTGCGGCTGAAGCCTAGAATGCGGTCGACCAGCGACTTAGCCCGCCCGGCCGCATGCAGGATGTTGTCCAGGTAACGCCTCAGCGCGCTGCCCTCCGCCGAATGCTGATGCGCCAGTTCACCGTATCCCAGGATCGCGCCGAGAATGTTGTTGAAGTCATGGGCGATGCCGCCTGCAAGCGTGCCGATCGCCTCCATCTTCTGTGACTGCCGAAGCTGTGCCTCCAGATTCTCCTTGTCGGCTTGTGCCTGCTTTTCTGCCGTGATGTCGATTGTCGAGCCGACGAATCGGTACGGCTCGCCCGTCGCGTGGCGCAGAAAACGGCCACGTGAGAGCAGCCAACGCCACTGGCCGTCAGATTGACGGACGCGGTATTCGCACTCGTAGCGCGGCGTACGTGCCTCGAAATGATCTCTCAGTGCGGTCTCGAAGTGCGGTAGGTCATCGGGGTGAATGACGATTTGCGCCAACCACGCGGTGCGAGTCGTGATGACACTGTCTCCGCTCTGCCCCGCCCACGTCTTCATCTTCGGGGATAGAAACAGCCGGTCGCTGGCGATGTCCCAGTCCCAATGCCCCTCATTCGCTCCTTCCATCGCGAGCGCATATCGCTCCTCGCTTTCCCGCAGGGCTTGCTCGCCCCTCTCGATGCGCCGCAATTGGCGCAACAGCGCCACGATGGCCAGCACTCCCAGTAAAGCGACCAGGAGCGTGCGCACGCCCAGTCGGGTGGCCTGGTCGCGCCAGCCGTGCAACGCCACGGCCACTTCCCGCGTGACGGCTAGGACCAGCGGGGTCCCGCGAACGCGCGCGACAGCGATGAACTCCTGCCTGCCATCGATCGGGTTCACGATGTGCCCCATCGCTCCGCCCACGTTCGAAGCAAGCTGCGGGTATTGCCCTCCAACAAGAACCGGAGAGCCGGGGGTGCGAATCAGCAATATTCCGGAATCTCGCAGCAAATCGATTGCCGCGCCCTGGCCAAGGTCGATTGCGCGATAGATCTGCTGGAGATCCTCCAGGTCCACGATGGCAGTGATGACACCGGAGAATGTTCCCCTGTCGTCCTCCAGGCGGCGCGACAGTACGATCCCTGCGCGATTCTCCGAACGGGTGATCAGCGGTTCGCTCATGAACACACCGGTCACCGCGCTATCGCGTTGTGCGATGAAATAAGAGCGATCGGATACGTCAAGATCCGGCGGGGGAGGGCCGATGGATCGATAGCGTTGAATGCCCCGCGCGTCGGTGATCGTCAGGACCCTGACCTGTCGCACGCCCGAAGCGCGATTGGCCAGCACCTCATCGATGTGCTCGGGCGCCATCCTAGAACCGTCGGTCCGGTACCAGCGCGCCGTGTCCTCGAGGAGCAGGTCCACCGCCTGAAAGGCCCACGCGCTCTGCTCAGCCAGCGTCTTCGACTCGTTGTCGATCTCGCGCTCGGTGGCGCTGAGTGCATTCTGATAAGCGCGCCAGCCGTCGTAGCCGGACGAGGCCGCGAACGCTAGAATGACCAGCACGCCGAGCACGACGACCCCAAGCCGCAGGCGCTCGAAACGGATGGAGGCGGCGGAGCGCGGGACGAGTTTGCTCAACGCGGGCATCTGGCGTGCGCCGTGTTCAGTTCGGTGAGCCGATCATAGCGTGGACGGCCCCAAGAAGCGTATCCCGCATCAGTGGCTTGGCGATGACCTGTGCCACTCCCAGGGACTGTGCCGTAGCACCGGCGCTCGATAGACCGCCACGAAATTGTCCCGAGAGCGCGATCAGCGGAGTGCCCGGGTGGGCCACCTGAATCTCGTGCAGCAGGTGCGCGCCTGCGCGCTTGGGGCTGGATATGCTGACGATCACGAGATCCGCCCGGCTCGGAAGCTCCATCCCGAGCGGCGTGTCATGAACGTGATAGCCCGCGCTGCACAACCATTCCTGGAGTAGCGCGCGCATTAAGTGATCTTCCTCGTATATTGCGATACCTGACATCACCCGGGCCCCGAAGACTCCGCGCACTGCCTCATCGGCCTGCTGGGCGGATCCGGCAGTAGTGTGGGGCGCCGGGCCTACGGACCAATGTCGCATCGCGCGAGCAGCATTACAGCTGTAACGCTGGTTGTGAATCGCGGAAATCCAGGCGCAACCCCTCGGCGGCAATTTGCGCCTCCATGAGCTCAACGACTGATGATCAGACCCATTCAATAACAATGTCACCACGCGACAGCGCGCCACGCGACGAGCTCAAGCCGGCCCAGGTCGCACTGTTCGCAGCCGCCTGTGGCATCGCCGTCGCCAATATCTATTATTCCCAGCCGCTCGTGAGCCTCATCGCACCTGCATTGGCTCTGCACGCCGGAATGGTCGGCCTTATTGTCGCGCTGACGCAGCTTGGATACGGGGTGGGTCTACTGTGTCTGGTGCCCTTGAGCGATGTGTTCGAGAACCGACGCCTCGTGACCATCGCCTGCGGCACGGTGGCGATCGGTCTGCTGGGGATTGCGGTCTCAGGCTCGGCCGCACCCTTCATGGTCTCATCATTTGTGGTCGGCGCGTCCGCCGTCGCCACGCAGATTCTGGTGCCATTCGCCTCGCATCTGGCACCGGAAGCCTCGCGCGGCAAAGTCGTGGGCAATGTAATGGCCGGACTGCTCGCAGGCATTATGCTTGCCCGGCCATTCTCGAGCTATGTCTCCGCACTCATCGGTTGGCGCTCCGTGTTCTGTTTATCGGCGGGCCTGATGCTGGCACTAATGCTTGTCTTATGGCGCGCATTGCCACAACGCCTGCCAAGCACTCGCCTGGCCTATGTGCAGATCATGCGCTCGCTGGGCGGCCTGGCTGCACAAACCCCGCTGCTGCGTCGTCGGGCACTCTATCAGGGCATGCTGTTCGCCGGCTTCAATCTTTTCTGGACCGGCTCGCCGCTGCTTCTGGTCCGCGAGTTCGGCCTGGACCATCGGGGTATCGCACTATTCACGCTGGCTGGAGCAGCTGGCGTCCTGTCGGCACCCATCGCCGGCCGCCTTGCCGATCGCGGCCTGACACGACCCGCCACAGGGTGCGCGCTGATTGCGGCCTTGCTCGCCTTCATCGTCGCCATGGAGGCCGAACGCACGCATTCGTTGGCGCTTCTGTTGTTTGCAGCGCTGCTGTTAGACGCTGCAGTACAGATGTGTCAGGTGTTGAGTCTGCGGAGCATCTATATGCTCGCGCCGGAGTTGCGTGGCCGGCTCAACGGCTTGTTCATGGCCTTTGTGTTCGTCTGCGGTGCCACGGGCTCAGCGCTGGGGGCAGCCGTGTATGTTCTCCGGAGCTGGCACGCACTCGCCACTCTCGGCGCGTGGTTCGTGGGCGTCGCGCTTGTCTGGTATATCGGTGAGTTCTGGCGTGAGACTCGTGAACCCTTACTTTCAGCAGAGATGAACCCTTAGCGCGCTCAATTTGCGCAGCGTGCCCGCTTGGCTACTGCCAACACAAGAGAGAGCTACCACTGCTGTGAGTGTCCCTCGATTCTGCGAGTGTCACGTATGTGGGAGTGAACGTGAAATCCATACGATCACCGATGCTGGCACTCGGAGACGAAACGCGTTAGCGTATATAGTTCGACACGGCTTGTCTCCGGCACACTGCCCGCACCAGGATCGGCACCACGATCACCCGCACTCACATCACCGATGATAGGGTACCACCGCGAAGGCGGCGTATCGGCACCATGCTGCTCGCTGCTCTCGCCGTCGTTGTGTTCGGCAGCGGCGCACTGCTGTCGTACTACGTCGATGCTCTTTGGTTCGACTCGCTGGGCTACGCTTCTGTGTTCTGGACCAGACTTAACCTCCAGGCCACGATTTTCGGCGCCTTCGCTCTCATCACGTTCCTGACGATCACCGGCGTGTTCCTGGCCGTTAAGCCCGCTCGGTTTGATGAAATCATCGGTGGCAGGATCCTCGTCAATAGACAATGGGTGCAGCTTCCCGTTGAGCCGATCCTCAAATTGCTCGCGCTCGGCCTGGCGCTCGCAAGTGCGGTCGCGCTCGGTACCAGCATGATGGGTAGCTGGACGACGTTCGCGCTGTTCTGGCACGCGCCGCAGGACAACGGGATCCTCGACCCTATCTTCGGCAAGCCCCTGGGCTTCTACCTGTTTGCGTTGCCGGCCTGGCAACTCATCGCCGGCTGGCTGCTGGCATTGACCGTGATCGCCTGCCTGATTGCCGCCGTGTTTGCTCTCGCCACGGCACGCGCGCCTCGGTTGATCGAGCGCGGCTTTGGCGCGACGCAGATCAGACTCTGGCGCGGTCTCTCGATCTGCATCGCCGCGCTGCTGACGAATCTGGCGGTACGCGAGTACCTGGGCCGCTTTGAGCGTCTGTTCCAGGACCAAACCATCTTCGCCGGTGTGACCTTCACGGACGCTCACGTGAACCTGGTCGGCATGCTGATCATCTGCGGCGCGCTACTTGTGGGCGCGGTGATCGCGGCCACCTGCGCGGTCCTGGCACGAGGGCCGCGATGGCTGCTTCTATCCGTCGCTCCCGCTGTGACCTGCTACGTGATCGTCGGCCTCATCGCCTGGTATGTCAGCACCTTCATCGTCAAGCCGAATCAACTGGTCCGAGAGCGCCCGTTCATTGAACACAATATCGAGATGACACGGCGCGCGTACGCGCTCGATCGCATCGAGCTGCACCCGTTTCCCGCCGACACCAGCGTCGAGGCGCTGGACGCGGCGAACAATCAGACCACGCTCGGAAACATACGGCTGTGGGATTCACGCGCGTTGCAGGACACGTTGCGCCAGATTCAGGAAATCAGAACTTATTATGACTTTCCCGATATCGACATCGATCGCTATATGGTTGCGGGCTCCGTCCGCCAGATGATGCTGGCGGCGCGTGAACTCAACGTGGATAAGCTGCCCGCAAGCAGCCGCAACTGGATCAACGAGAAGCTAATATACACGCACGGCTACGGCGTCACTATGAATCCGGTGAATGGCTTCACACCGGAAGGCTTGCCGACACTCGTCCTAAGCAACATGCCGATTCAGAGCACCATTCCGGGCCTGACGATCAGACGGCCGGAGATCTATTTCGGTGAGTTGACGAACACCGATGTCTACGTCAAGACGCGCCAGAAGGAATTCAACTATCCGCAGGGCGACAGCGACAATCTGACCTCGTACGAGGGCAGCGGCGGAATTCGCCTGGGTGGATTTCTCCGCCGCACACTAATTGCCCTTGATCGCGGCGACCTAACAAAACTTCCCTTCAGCGATGACGTGAGTTCGGAGAGCCGTTTGCTGATGCGTCGCAGCCTGCGCGAACGCGTTCAAGAGCTCGCTCCGTTTCTCACCTTCGATCCAGACGCGTACGTGGTGGTCGGCGAGGACGGAAAAATCTACTGGCTCATGGATGCTTTCACCACATCCAATAACTACCCGTATGCGCGCCGTTACCGTGTCGGCAGCGAGCCAATCAACTACATCCGAAACAGCGTGAAGATCGTGATCGACGCCTACAGCGGCGCGACCATGTTCTATGTGTTCGACTCACAGGATCCCATCATCGCCGCGTATCGCGCCATCTTTCCCACACTGTTCGCGGACGCATCGGCGATGCCGCCCGAGCTGCAAGTGCATGTGCGCTACCCCCAGCTGCTATTGCAGGTGCAGGCCGTCGTCTACGGCCTCTATCACATGACCAATCCCGATGTGTTCTACAACCGCGAGGATCTGTGGACCGTCGCCACAGAAGTGGCTACATCCGATCAGCGCCAAATGGTCATGGAGCCGAACTTCGTGCTCATGACGCTGCCCGGCGAACGCGCGACCGAGTTCGTCGAAATTCTTCCGTTCACGCCAGCCAATCGCAACAACCTGATTGGTTGGATCGCTGGCCGCAGCGACCGGGAACACTACGGCCAGACCGTGGTCTATGACTTCCCTAAGACCAAGCTGATCGACGGGCCCCTGCAGATTGAGGCGCGCATCGACCAGAATGCGCAATTGTCGGGACAGTTGACGTTGTGGAACCAGCAGGGCTCGCACGTGCACCGCGGTAGCCTCATCGTCATACCGATCGGGCGCGCCCTGCTCTACGCCGAGCCCATTTACCTGCAAGCCGATCGCAGTCCGATGCCCGAACTGCGGTTGGTGGTCCTCGCGGTGCAGGATCGGCTCGCTTACGGCCCGACCTTCGAAGCGGCGATGGCAGCTCTGTTCGGCGGAGCAGCCTCCACCCTCAGCGCGCAGGCATCGCCAGCGTATCCTCCGTCATCGGTTGCACCCGGGACGACAACCAGCGCAGCCACCCGCGCAGGGGCGGGGTCAGGCGCAGGGGCGGAAGACCTCAATGCCCTGATCAACGATGCGGCGCGGGATCTGTCCGACTATCAGCGGCTCACCGCCGCAGGCAAGCTCGGTGAGGCCGGACAGAAATTGGAAGAATTAAAGAGCAAGCTCGAGGAGCTTCAGCGCCGTCGTCAGTGATGCAGAGATCGCCCGAGACTATTACGCGAGGACAAGAAGCTCGTCGACAAGATCACCGAAGGCGCGCGGATGCACACCTGAGGGTTCGAAACGTGCGGTGGTGATCACGATCTCGCTATCCGCGGAGCGATGCGCGCAGCCTCGTTCGTCACCCGGGATGACGCTGCACTAACTCCTCGAGCAACAGCAGGCTCTTCCGGTTCGTCGGCTGATCAGCCAGCGGCATGACCTTGCGGACCAGCCAGGACACGCCAATGGCCGCCGGGATCGTCGATCAACTGTTGTGAAACACCGGTGCCAACAAGGTAGGTGCCGAATTGCGGGTGACGTTCAACGTGCGCGAATATGTGAATCGGCTCAGGATGATCGGTCAGATGCGCCTCTTGTGCCGCCGCGTTCTTCAGATTCAGCAGGCCCGCGAGTGGCACCGTCCAATCGGCACTGTTGATAGTTTCCACGTCGATCGGCCCGAGTACATCGATCAGCTTTTCCATTTCTGCAAGGCTGGAAGGCTTTCCCAGACTTGACTGCACAACCTTGTGGTCGCTCAGGCTGCAGGCTTGGCATAGCATTCGAGTGCTAATTACCACCGGCCGTCTTGCGCATGCCATTTGCGGAGCCCTCATTACAATACAGCTGTCGAATCGCGCACCCGCAATTGCTTTGGGCCTGGCGCTTCGCGCCAGGGCTGCAGCACGATCTTGCCGCCGAGTCCGCCGGTATCGATGCGTACATGGACCTCGCGCGCTGCCGCGAGCGGCAGGCGGTCGATTACGACCGGATGAATGGCGCCTTCGCACAGTAACGCGAACAAGGTGGCCATGTCGGATCTGAACTGCTCAGGGTGCGTCGGGCGACGGGCCGTAATGCTGTAGAACAGCGCCTGACGGCCACGCAACAGGAAGCTCAGGGCGTTCCAAAGCTTGAGCCTGGCCAAGCCGAGTCCCGCGGAGAGCAAGCTTTCACGGCCGACTGCCATGGTCTGCGACCCATATCCAATGAGCAGCCCGCCGGACGCTACGCAGGCGAAGGAGCGATTGAAATGCGCACCGCCGATGGCGTCGAAGGCGGCATCCACGCCGGTGCATCCTGGCCGGCCTGCGGTCAATCGGCGCACAGAAGCAACGAAATCTCCGGCGCGATAGTCGATCGCTGCTGCGCCGAATTGCTCAACCACAGGCATGTTTGCGGCCGAGCAGGTGCCGATCGCGTTGAGGCCGAAATGGCGCGCCAGATCGAGCAACGCCGTACCGACCGTGCCGGAGGCACCTATAACAAGAATCGTAGCCCCCGGCGATAGGGAACGGTAGCGCGTAAGCATCTGGAAGGCGGTCAGGTAGGCGAGCGGGATGCAGACCGCTTCGGCGGTATCGATGCCATCAGGAACCGGCACGAGGTAACGCGCCGGACGGATCGCGTACTGCGCATACCCGCCGACCACGCAGAGATCAGCAACCAACTGGCCCTCGAGCGGCGTAGTCACGCCAGGGCCGGACCTTTCGACGAACCCAACGATCTCGTAGCCAGGAGTGAACGGTAGCGGCCCTTTGAAGTCCGGATAGCGGCCGCGGCGGATCATGGTATCGGTGAAGCCGGTGCCCGCGGCGATTACCTTGATGCGGACCTCGCCGGCGCCGGGCTCGGGGATAGTTGACTCTTCGGTCATTTCCAAGACCTCTGGGCCGCCTAACTGTGAGATCTGTATGCGTTGCCAAGGCATTCGGCAAGCATAGTCACAAGACCGATAGGGGTCGAGCACTCATCAAGACGCTGATTCGAGTTGGTGTCTGCAAGGTTTGACCAAAAATGCCAGCCCACCGCGCTGGAGCAGCAGGCGTCTAACCCTGGCGTTCGGGCGCGATGTCGCAAGCGTTGGACGACGACCAAGTCGACAAACACCGGGGCTAATTGCTAACGAGCGCCACAAGATCAGTCAGGCGTGACAAACGGAAATCAGGTTCGTAGCTGAGCTGCTCGGCACGACCGCGGATCAGCCGGTAGAACTCAGCTGGTCCGACCACAGAATTCCTCGGAGGCTCCACGTCGCCCGCTCGGTCGATCCAAGCGACCCGGAAGCCGTAGCGTTTCGCGCCGGAAACGTCGAACCCGTTCGACGATATAAACAGCACCTCTTCCTTCGCGACCCCTAAGGCCGGTTCCACCAGCGCATAGCAGGCAGGCTCCGGCTTATATAGCTTCACCTGATCGACGCTGATCACTTCCGTGAAGCATCCGGCGACCCTGGAGGAACTGACTAGCGCCTCGAGCATGCTAGGACTGCCATTCGAGAGGATAGCGAGCTTGTGGTCTCGCAGCGATCCGAGTGCCTGCTCCGCTTCTCCATATAAGTCCAGATGCAGGTACTTGCTCATTAGGCGATCACACAGCGAGGGAACCGGCTCGATTCCGACGCTCCTCAGTGCAAATTCCAAGGCCTGTCGTGTGACCAACCAGAAATCTTCGTAGGACCGCATCAGCGTGCGTAGCCACGTATATTCAAGCTGCTTCAGGCGCCAAAGCTGCGTAACGAGTTCACCCTTGTCACCACAAAGATCGGTGGTGAGACTCCGCACCGAATGCACATCATAGAGGGTCCCGTAGGCATCGAAGACCAACGCGCAAATGGCCATAGTTGGCATCCTCTTAATTACAGGTATCGCCTAGTAAAAGAACTTCCTAGAAGATTCAATACGTTAATTGATGTTGTGTCCATGCAGGGGCGCGATACCGAATTCTCCAAAGATCTGAGATGCCCAGGACCTCAACACCGGGACCCGTCGGTCACCTCTGGTGCTGGGACTGCCGGTGACTCTCATCGAGCCGCGGTTAGGCTCGAGACTGCAAAGAGGAGCGCGCAGACTTGGTCGATGCGATCTCCGAGTCTGCTGACGGATTGGACTTCCAAGAAGCGCACCAGCCTCAGCTTCGCTGCCTCTTCAGGTTTGCCGCCCCTCGGCGTGGATCGAAGGATGTCTCATCACGCGGCTGGCCACAGCCAGCCGAATGTCCCGGCGGTCAGCGCTCCGTAAATCACGCCGTCAACTGCGGAGCGAATCGTGAGACCCCATCCGCGCCCATACCATATAGAGTGCTGGGCCAGCGCCAGCGAGTAACCGGCTATGGCCGTCGTGCCGACGATTTGGAACACGTGCAGGTAGTCGGCACCTGCCGGCAGCGCGCGGCCTCCGATATAGGCCGCGAATATCGACACTACGATTGAGTAGATAAACCACTGCAAGAGGCTCCCACCCATCTTCCAGGGGCCATTCGGTCTGACCGTCATCACGATGACGGGACCCTGCCGCATGCGGTCCTGAAACTCAGGCGTCTTCATCTCCTTCATGTCACTCGCGCGGGGAATCATGTAGTCGCCTGGCGGCAGCGCAAGTGGGCGCAGCGCATCCATGACACTGCGTTCGGCGGCAAGCTTCGGGTAGTCGCTCTTGTGCCACGGCAGCGCCATATGAATGATCGAGCTGGCGATAAATACGATGACAGCGGATATCAGTATCGGAATCCAGAGTGCCCCTAGGCTTACCATAGCGTGCTCCTCCCCGTGGACTTGGCTGTTGCTTATTCGCGTCCGGAGACTTTACATCATCGCGCCCCGCGCTCCATCGGCACCAGGGACCAAGATTTGCCCGGCTGTTACGGTACGCCCGGATCAGCCCCGAAAGACCAGAGAGATCATATGCCTGACCCTGAGGTACGATCCATGTCCGGGGAAAGTGGCAGCAGCTAGTATTTACAGGTCGCGGTATGAGCCGGGTGGCGTACCGGCAGCAATACGGTCATAGGCGCCGGCGAGACTATCGGCGGCCATCATTCAAGGGGAGTTGGAAGCAATGATCAAGTTCTACTTTAGCCTGGCACCCAATCCGATGAAGGTCGCGTTGTTCCTGGAGGAAGCAGGGCTGCCATACGAGGCGATTCCCGTCGATACGCGCAAGGGGGAACAGTTCAAGCCGGAGTTTCTCGCGCTCAATCCGAATGCCAAGGTGCCGGTCATTGTGGACGGCGCCGTTCGTGTATTCGACAGCAATGCCATCCTGTTGTACTTGGCGGAGAAGACCGGCCAGTTCTTGCCGGACGATCCGTCGAAGACCCGTGGCGAATTGCTGTCGTGGCTGATGTTCATCGCCTCCGGTATCGGCCCTTACTCGGGTCAGGCGGTGCATTTTAGACATCATGCGCCGAAGGGCATGGACTACGCCGTCGAGCGCTACCTGTTCGAAGCCAGGCGCCACTACGGCATACTCGATGCACAAGTCGCGGGCAAGCAGTATCTGCTTGGCGAAAAGTACACCATCGTCGATATGGCGGCGTGGGGATGGACGCGCGCAGTCCCGTTCGTCCTCGGCGACGACGCTTGGAATGCGCTACCGCAATTGAAGCGCTGGTTCGACAACATCAACGCACGGTCAGCCGCCGCTCGCGCGGAAGCGCTGAAGGACAAGCACAATTTCAAGAACGAGCTCGATGAGGAAGCCAGACGACATCTATTTCGACACGTTAGGAGCTCGTGAACTGGCGCCGTTCAGCGCGAGCGCTTCTGGCCTGTTTTTCCTCAGTCCAATGAGATACCTGTCACTGATTTAAGAACTATCGCGAGATGATGTTAAGTCCCGCTTGGCAAACGCCATGGAATGCGAAAACTGTACGTCATGGCTACCACACTACCAGCAGATTTGCCGCTGCGACTTATCGAGCTCCTTCGCGCGGAGGGTGTCGCCACGCTCGAAGGGTGGGTGGCCCTGGGGCGGCGCCGTCGGCAGATATTCGGCGTGACCAGGGCTGCGGTCGCGCAGCTCGATGCACTCGCGAAAGAGACGTCGCGCCCCAAAAGCTAGAAGCCAATCGACCCAGCGGCTTATCGAGTGGTCGAGCTCGATCCCGCTAGTTCAGCGCCGCGCGAACAGAGCTGTCATCGTCGAACATGAGCCACTCGATCACCGACAACGGGAGTGAGCCGTAGCTGATCAATTGGTCGTGGAAGGCGCCAAGTCGGAAGTTTTCACCCTGTTGGTCGCGATATCGGCCGAGAAGACGCATGATCTGCCACTTGCCGGTGATGTACGAGATTTTCTGCGAGGGATTTGAGGCTGCTCCTGCCGCCTCGCCTTCGGCGGCTTCGCGATCGAGGCCGCCTGCATCCATGAAGTAGCGTACCGCCTGCTCGAAGCTCCAGCGGCCGGTCTGCAGGTTTACGTCCACACCAATGCGCGCGGCACGATAGCGGCTTAGCCGCAGCACCTGACCCTCGGCTGCGGAGTTGTCGGGATATAACCCCTCTCGAAGCAGCATTTCCTCGCCGTACAGTGCCCAGCCCTCGACGAATACTGTGTCACTGTGCTGGCGACGAATCTCATCCGGCAGGTGATTGGCGATCGAGATCTGCAGGAAGTGCCCGGGAATGCCCTCGTGGCCGAGGATCGGGCGCGGATCTTCAATCGCCGCGCGAATATAGAAGTTGCCGCTCTTTGGGTTGTAAGCCGGAATGTAGTAAAACCCTGCCGAGTCCCTGTCGTAGATCCCCGGAGGATTCATGAAGCCGCCGGGCGAGGTCGGTTTGAAGGCCTCGGGGAGCTGCCGGATCTGAAACTGACCGATGTACGCAGGGATCGTAATCAGTCGATTCGCCTGCAGGAAGTGAACAATTTCCTCGAGATGCGCCTGGTAGGCGGCGAGAAATTCGGCCTGATCCTTTGGTATGTGCGCTGCGCGCGCCGGATCGGGTGAGGCGAGGCTTGGATCCTTGAGCATGGCCTCGAGTGCGCGATAGCGCGCAAGCTCCACTTCGCCAAGATGCGCGAGGTCGTGCGCGTCGAACGGCAACAGCAGCACGTGCCTCAGCAGATAGTTATATTTCGTCTCGCCCATGGGCTGCCAATCGGGCATTTGGCGCAGTCCCCCTTCGAGCCAGTCGGCATACGCATGCAGTGCCTTAAGTGCGGCGTCTCGTGCCTTGATGAGTCGCCGCCGCTCGGTGGCTGAGAGCTGGTCTGCGAGCGTCATCAGACTCACGGTATACAACTCATCGCCGTCGCGGGCGGCCTGAATGGCGAGAGAGGCATACAGCTTCACGGGCTGCGTGAGATTCGCGCGCGCAATGAGTAACAGCGCCGGCATTTGCTCGAGACGCGCCGTGGCCGCAAGAGCCCGCGCGCGTCTCGAGGCATAGTCCTTTTGCAGCAAGCTGAAGACGGCGTTCGAGCATTCATTGACGTACAGCTGCGGATCCGAGACCTCGGGGTTGAGCTCGCGGCTAAAGAAGTCCGCGGAGGCCAGCTGAGATTGGAATAGCAGTCGATCGACGCGATCGTTCTTGTCCCAGTCCTCATCGTTAATTGCGTTGACCTGCGTGAGAAGCTCGCTCACATGCGCCCGGCGCTCAAGTACTGCGCTCATGCGATAGTCGGTGAGTCGGGTGTCGAAGCGATGCTCCCCAGCGCTGCTGGTCGCGACCGGATAGGCCACATCGCGCCACTCGTAGTATTTGTGTGCGAGGTCTCGAAGCTCGGCTGGGCCTGCGATGACCTGCAGGGGCAAGAGGGCGATGAGCGCGGCCAGACGCAGTCGGTTCGGGTGCGTCATGAATGGGGCGCCGCGGATATTCATGTCGGACACAGTATAAGCTGTCTAAGCTACATATAACTCATTGTTTTAGAATGTTTAATCTCTATTCTTACAGAGCGTGTGGCCAACCCGTTACAGATTTCCTCGCGCTTGCGTCATAGTGCAACGCAACGGTAGCGTTGCGTTTCTAGGAAGTCACGAGTAACGTCCCTCAACCAACCGAGGAGCCAGCCATGCCAGGGTTCAAACAGAAGGCTCTTGCCGCAACCGCTACCGCGCTCCTGTGTATGCCGGCCACCCAAGCCGTTGCAGCGGGCCCGTTGTTATTCGCTCCATGGGTATTGGGCGGACAGGTCCTGGGCGCAGTGGCTAGGCTTGCTACGCTGCCGCTCGTGATAGCCTCAGCAGCGTTGTCCGTGCCGCCGCCAGGCGTTGATTATTCGCCCGCCGGCAACTACGCGCCGCCAACATACTATCCCCGAACCCCTGCGTACTACGGCGCACCGCAAGCGTACTACGCGCCCTCACTTTCATACGCTTATCCGACGCCGCGCTTCTACGGTCAGCCGCGTGGTTACTACGCGCCAGTCCCGCGCTACTCCGGCTACTATGGTGCCCAAGCCTCCTACCGATCGCGCGGCTACTCTTATCGCCGCCGTTGAGCGTCAGCGCCATCCTGCGAAACGCAGGCTACACCAGGGTGGACGACCGTCTCGTGCTGAGTCACTGGCGCTGCGCGATCGAATCCTGGAAGCCGCGACTGAACTGTTTTTGACCGAGGGTTACGGAGCCACCTCGATCGAAGCGGTGGCCGGACGCGCCGGTGTCTCAAAGCGGACTTTTTATCACCGCTTCGATGACAAGGCGGCTCTGTTCGCCGAAGTCGTGCATCGAATCATCCAACAGATTCGTCCGCCGTCCACCGTACCTCTGCTTGAAGGTACAAGCTTGCAAGAGATCTTGCGCCGCCTGGCCGGACTGATCCTGCGTGCGGCGCTCACCCCTCAGGCGATCGCCCTGCACCGACTCGTAACCGCTGAGTCAGCGCGCTTTCCCAATTTAGTTCGCGCAGTCTACGACGAGGGTTGGGCTCAGGAGGCAACGACACTGATCGGCGATCTGCTCGCCCGCGAGCTTCGAGATTCGCACTTGACGCTCAAGCTCCGGAGCTTTGCCGCCGCTCAGTTTCTGCATCTGGTCGTGGCGCAGCCGCAGCGTCGCATCATGGGTTTCGGCGTACCGATGACGCCCTCGGAACTGGATGCCTGGACTGATGACGCCGTCAATTTATTTCTTAACGGATGCCGAGGATTGACTGCACGTCGTCGCGCAGAGCAGGGTGACACCAAATAAACGGCCGCGATCAATCGCCGCTGTAAACCGCCTGCATAAACCCCGCCCCACTTCCACGTGCCGACCCCCTGAGGTAGGTCGGCCAAGACCGGATCCAACAACGCCGCGCCGCCATAGCCGAATCCGCACATCGGCGTCGGCTCGAGGTTGACGCGCAACGAGCCGATCTGATTGCTCATCATGGCATGTACCGTTTCGCGCTTGAGGATCGGTGCTCCGCCTTGCCGCAGCGCTTCGAGGAAGCGCAAGAAATCGGGGCCGCTACCCGCCATCCCGCCACCTCCCGGCGCAAAGGAAGATGAATCGAGAATGCGCGAGAGAGCAAACCAGCGTTCAGGCCGCGATCCTTAGCATTGATGTGTTAGACCCCGCCCAAGCATGGTCGCCGTCAATCGCTGGCAGTATTCAGCTTCTCAATGTCCGCATTATCCAGTTTCAATTTCGTGGCAGCGATCAACTCCGTTAGTTGAGCTACGGTTGTCGCACTCGCAATTGGGGCAGTGATGCTGGGTCGCGCGATCTGCCACGCCAGCGCCACGCTTGCGGGCGATGCCTTGTAGCGCCGTCCCACATCATCAAGGGCTCCCAAGATCTTCAAGCCACGCTCATTGAGGTACTTCGCGACCACGCCTTTCCCGCGCGCGCTCTTCGCGGCGTCCGCGGGCGTGCGGTATTTGCCGCTGAGAAATCCAGCGGCAAGCGCGAAGTAGTTGACCACTCCAATCTGCTGCGCCAGGCATAACGGCTCGAGGGCAGATTCGAAATCAGAGCGTGCATATAGATTGTACTGCGGCTGCAATGCTTCATATCGAGGTAAACCGCCGTCGCGACTGACCTTCAGCGCTTCCGACAGGCGCTCCGCGGTATGGTTAGACGCACCAATTACGCGCACCTTCCCCTGATCAATCAGTTGCTGATAGGCGCCGAGCGTCTCCTCGAGAGGGACACTGGCATCGTCACAGTGCGAAAAGTAAAGATCTATGTAGTCTGTCTGCAACCTTCGCAGCGACTCGTCGGCGGACCTGGCGATGTGAGTGGCAGACAGTCCCTTGCGATCGGCCGCCATTTCCATACCGACCTTGGTTGCGATTACGAGATCCTGGCGCTTTCCGCTGCGTTTCAACCATTTGCCGATGACGGTCTCCGATTCGCCGCCGCTATGTCCAGGCGCCCAATGGGAATAGACATCCGCGGTATCGATGAAGTTGAGTCCCGCAGCGACCAGCGCATCGAGCACAGCGAACGATGCTGATTCGTCGGCGGTCCACCCGAATACATTGCCGCCGAGACACAATGGTGCAACCCGCAGACTGGAGCGGCCTAGAGCGCGAAACTGCATGGGAATCCCTTGGTTAGGATCAGGATGATACACGAGGAGCAGAGTGCAACGCGGAATCGCCAGTGCACGGCCATCGACGACGCTTCAAGCGGCTGTATAGCCACCGTCGGCCATGACGACAGCGCCGGTCATGAAACTCGCCTGTGGGGACGCCAGAAACACGATGACATCGGCGATCTCTTCAGGCCTCGCCGAACGGCCGATCGGGTGATGCGGCCCGAAACTCTCGAGCAGCGCGCGACTGTCGGGCACTGCGTTTTCCAGAAAACCCGTAACCACGGCACCGGGTGCGACGGCATTGACGCGGATACCCGTTGCGGCGAATTCGATTGCCAGTGCCTTCGTGATTTGAATAATCGCGCCCTTCGAGGCCGCATATGCCACCTGTCCTGCGATCCCGATCACGCCTGATATAGAGGCGACGTTGACAATGGATCCCGATCCGCGTCGAGTCATCACTCTCAGTGCCTCACGGCAATGTAGAAATGTCCCGCGCGCGTTGGTCTCAAGGATTTCATCCCACTGCGTGGTCGATGTGTCGAGAGTCGCGCGCTGCAGATGCCGACCGGCATTGTTGACGAGAATGTCGAGCGTCCCGAAATGAGTGAGGGCGGCGGCAACGGCGCGCTGGGCGGTCTCTTCCTGTCGCAAATCACCCCTGACGCAAGCGATGCGGCCATGATCTGCGAGCGACTCGATGCTGGCCTTCACATCTGCTGCGACGATTCGGCAGCCCCGCTCGAGCAGCCGCTCGACGGTGCAGCGCCCGATGTCGCCCGCTGCGCCAGTGACCAGGGCGACTCTGTCCTCGAGATCTCGACTGTTCGGATGTGTCATGACGAACCCGTAAATCGCCACGAACTGCCGTTCGAGACGATGCGGCCGGCCGTTGGATTCGGAAAATGGCTCCCGATGACGAGCAACGGTTTGTCAGCGGACGCCTTCACAAACCGTGCTCGTTGCTGGGTGCCGAGCGCCCGATCCATGTCAAAGTTTCCATTTCAATCCGGGACGGCGATCTGAACCGGGCTGTGCATGATATCGCCGGTGATCATTGCGTGCTGCCCACGGGGGGTCGATTCACCTCCTCGGTGATCCGGTGCTCCATCTCGATGGGATCCACGAGGCCGGCCTCGATGATGGGTACGATGCACTCTTCTACGTGCAGCAAATGGTGGTAGCCCTTGGTTCGGTAGAGCACTCATCCAATGCTCGTATTCGATTCGACCGAAGAGATAGCGGGCCTTCGGAAACGTTGGAACCCAACGATTGTTGAGCTTCTGCGCGTTCCATCCGACGTGGTCGAAGTGCAGGTGGGTACACAAGACGGTATCGACGTTGTCGGGTGTGACGCCTATGGCCTTCAGGTCCTCCATGAAGTCCGACTTCAAATGACAGAAGACATCGTATTCGCGTTGTCGATCTCCGCCGATGCAACTATCGACGACGATGTTGCGACCGCCCGCTTTGACGACGAACCCCTGAAAATTGATGATCATGCGGCCTTCGGGCGTCGCGTAGTGCGGTTGTAGCCACGGGTACTTCAGCAGCAGATCGGGCGTGGCATTCTCGAGCAAGACATTGATGTCGTCGTTCAGGGCAACGACTTCAGGAATGCTGAATATTTCGACGTCGCCAACCCGCCATCGGCCTATGTTCCGAATTGCCACCAGCTCACTCCCTACGGGCTTCTGCGCCACTGCCTATAGACGGGTCGGGCGAGCACCGGACGGGTGAGCTCAAGCCGACGTCGCGAAGCGATCTTGCCGCGCGCGATACACGCGAATCGGCAATTTAGCGGACCCGTGTCCGATGGTGGTCATCCAGGGTTCCGGCTCCCCGGCCATTTCTATGCGGTCGATCTGGCGCACCACTTCGCCTAGCAGAATATGCGCCTCCAGCTGGGCGAGCACACGGCCGACACAGGCATGTATGCCGTATCCCCAGCCGACCTGCTTCCTGAGATCCCGGGCAATCTGATAACGGTCAGGCTCAGGCCAGGCGCGGGGATCGCGATTCGCTGCTGCAAACATCAGGCCCACCCGCTGGCCTGCGGGGACATTGAAACCGTTAACGTCGACAGCCCGAGTCGTGATCCGGCCCGCCATTCGCGATGGCGAATCCCACCGCAAGCTTTCGTCGAACGCATTTCGCACGAGCTGCGGATCGCTGCGAAGCATCTGGTATTCATCGGGAAACAGCGCGAATGCGCGCAGCGTGTTCGCCATCGTGAGCACGGTCGTATCGGCACCTGCCGAGAGCACGGTCTGCGCCAACAGTTTCGCCTCATCCTGCGAGATCAGTCCTTCATCCGCGAGATGATAGATTGCCATGCCGATCCCGCCGGGGGCGAGGTTTTCCCGGTTACAGCATTGCGCGATCCAGGCCAGGACCGGTTCGATGCCGACCATGGCTTCATGGAAAAGCTCGTTTTCCGGCCCCAGCGTGGCCCATACCATATGGCTGAAACCATACATGTTTTCACGGCCCTCGACCCGCATGCCAAAGGCATCTGGCAGCGCCTTGTAGACGAAGCGCTGGGTGATGTCGGCGACCGCATCGATCACCTGTCCTTCGCGCGCCAATACGTCCCGTACGATCATGGCAGCATCACGCTCGAAGGATGCCCGCAGGCCCTCCAGCAGGCCGGGTGACAGAGCCTTGGACAAGGCTGCGCGGACGTGCGTGTGGCGCGGCGGATCGTCGGTGAGGAGAATCTCCGGCCGCACGGATTTGGGATCGTGCCAGGGACGAGACCTCGATGAAAATGTCTTCCAGTCCGCGAGGCCCGAGGTCACGCTTGCGTGGCGGGTGATCATGACCATTCCGTCCTGCAGTCGCACGACCGGGGAGAATTCGCGCAGTACATCATCGACCGCTCGCGCGTCGCGAACCGACTCGCGGCTGAAGATGTCGACCGGATACTGAGGAATAGGCATGCTCATTGGAGCTGTCCGAAAATGCGCCTACGCAGTTGACGCCGGCCCGTCGATCTCAGCAAAAGTTTCGCGAGCAATCCGAAAGCTATCGACCGCTGCAAGCACACCGACATAAATGGCAACCTGGAGAAAAATCTCCGCGATCTGCTGGCGCGTCAGACCATTATTCAGCGCACCGCGGATATGCGCCTTGAGCTCGTGCGGTCGATTGAGCGCGCTGATCATCACCAGATTCAGCATGCTGCGCTGACTTCGATCAAGGCCTGGCCGTCCCCAGACCGCGCCCCAGCAGTATTCGGTCACCAGTTCCTGCAGCGGCCGGTTGAAATCGTCCATCGAGGCCAGGGCTCTCTGGACAGGCTTCCCCGAGCACCTCGGTGCGGATCTTCAGTCCCTTGGCGAATAGTTCGGTCGTCATATGGGGCCCCTCGCAGGTAGTTGGAATGCCGAGCACCAGCATACCGGAGAGGCTCGTGTGTCCGCGACGCGGCGTCGCCAAGGAGTTCGCGGACAAGCTCGGTCTCAGGCGTAGACCGCCTGAGACCGAGCGATGCGTGACCGCCTTCCCCGGTTTAGCCGTTGCCGAAGGCCCCAACAGTTGCGGCTACAATTTTAACCGCAGTGTGATGTACCACTCGCGAGGATCATTGTAGTAGCCGCCCACCTCGCCGGCACCGTAGTTCGGCGAGCCGGCTGTGATGAATCGGTCGTCGGTCAAGTTGGTGCCACCGAACGCGAGATCGTACATGCCGGTCGGCGACACGTAGTGGATCGAGGCGTCGATCATGCGCGTGGCCGAGCGATGCAACTCGGGCGTATTCAGCGAATCGTTGAACAGGTCCGAGGTGTACGTGAAAGCCGGGATGATGCGGATCAATGCGTCGTTCACGAGCTTGTACTCGTACGTCGGATCGAACGTGACCTTCCACTTCGGCGTCTTCGGCAGCTTGGCATCGAGCTGACTGACACCGGGTGCCTGCACGGGGCAGATCAGCTTGGTGACGCCGCCGATGGTCGCGGTGTTGACCGGGCACACTGTGGTGCCATCCGGCAGCGCGTACTGCGGGATGTTCGCAGCCGGGTTGACGTACGTGTAGTACGCGTCGATGAAGGAGCCGGAGAGGTTGAGGCTCAGGCCGCCGCCGACGTATGACTGCAGATCGAGTTCCGCACCCTTGATGTCGGCATTGCCGGCGTTGGTGTACACAGGCGAGATGCCCTGCTGAATATTGAGCTGAATCCCGTCGTAGTTCGTGAAGTAAACGGCGGCATTCGCCTGCAGCCGGTGATTGAACCACTGCGACTTCAAACCCAGCTCGTAGGTCTTGGAGTACTCCGGCCCGAATCGTGCATCGAGCGGAGTCGGGATGCTTGCCGAAAGTCGCGTGGTCCATCCGCCCTGCTTGAAGCCCTTGCTCCAGCTGAAGTACGCCATGACGTCGTCAGTGAAGTGGTACTGCGCGCCGAGCGTCGGGTCGAAGATGTGCCATGCCTGACTGTCCGGGTTCGACGGGAAGTAACGGAAGAACGCACTGCCGGCTGGATTGGCATTCGGAATGATGTTGGTGAACGCCGGAATTCCGTTGCACGAGTTCTGCCAGCAGAAGGAGCCGAACGGGAACGAGTTCAGATCGCCCTGGCCGCCGACGAAGTACGTCAAGGTGTCCGTATAGCGTCCACCGGCCGTGAAGCTGATCTGGTCGGTCAGCTTGTAGTCGGCGTGCAGGAAGACGCCGATGTTCTTGTTCTCGACGTCGTTGTCGAGATCGTAAACGTACAGAAGGCCCTCGAACGGCACCCAGTCGTGCACGTAGCCGGCTTCGTTGAAGTAGTAGAGGCCGCCGACGTAGTTGAGCCGGTTGTCGAAGGCCTTGCCAAGCAGCTGGACTTCCTCGGACACCTGCCATTGATGCTGCTTGTCGCTGACGCTCTGCCAGCCGTCGCCGGGGGTGCCCTGCAGCGAGGTGCCGATGGTCCAGGTGATGCCGCGGTAGGCGGTGATCGACTTCAACGTCATCTGATCATTGAGGTCGTAGACGCCCGTGAGCGCGCCGCCGAAGAGGTCGTAGCGTGCGAAGTCCAGGCCATCGGCCGCGTATGTGGTGTTGATGTTGCCGGTGTCGACGGCCGCGTTGCTGATATAGGGGTACGGACTGGCCGAGCCCAGGTACGCGGTGCCCGGGTGGTTCAGATAGTTGTACGGACCGGCCGGTCCACCGACGTAGCCGGCACCGATCAGTGCGGGCGCGCCGCGCGACAGCCCGGGCACTTGTGCGCGCGGCTGGCTACAGACACCGGAAAACAGGTTGTTGTTCTGCGAGCCGACGGCAAACGGCGGTATGCCGCCGGCCGACGCAGCGATAGCGCCAGGCACCGACGCCGCACTGTTGCTGATGCAGAGGTTGTACAGGCTGGAGAAGGTCGAGGACAGCACGTTGCCGCTGTACGTGTTGAGCACGGTGTAGCCGAGCGCGGTCGTATCCTCGTGTGACCAGTCGGCGGCGAAGGTGACCTTGAGCTTGTCGGAGGCGTTCCACAGCAGCTTGCCGCGAATGGTCTGCACGCCCTTGCCGCCATACGTGTCGCTGCTGCCGTAACCCGCCTGCGCAAAGTCGCTCTGCGGAATGACGGCGATCGGCGCCTGCCCGTACGGCGAGCTCGCCGGGTAGGGGACGACTTTCATCCAGCCGGTCTGCTCTTCCGAGGAGACGCTGATCGTTGAGAGCAGCGTGCCCTTGATGATCGGAATGTCGGCCGAGAAGCCGAAGTCGCGCCGGTCGAAGCTGCCGCCCGTGGCCTGCGCCACGAAGCGCTCCTCATCGCCCGGGGTGTGCGTCACGATGTTGATGGCACCACCGATGGTGTTGGCACCGTACAGCGTGCCCTGCGGGCCCTTGAGGATCTCGACGCGATCCACGTCGAGCAGGGTCTGGTTGGCACCGATCGTGCGGGCCAGGTATACGCCGTCGAGGTAGACGCCGACGCCGGGATTGAGGTTGAACGCAAAGTCGTCCTGGCCGATGCCGCGAATGGACGCGGACAGCACCGAGCGGTCGCCCGAGAAGGGCGCGCCGGCATCGAGATTCACGCCCGGGGTCAGATCGCCGAGGGTGTGGAGATCCGTCAGATTGCGGCTCGCCATGACATCGGCCGAAAAGGCCGCGACCGTGATCGGCACGGTCTGAATGTTCTCTTCGCGGCGTTCGGCCGTGACGACGACTTCCTCCAGTGCCCCGGTCTCGGCCGCCGCGGGTGCGCCCGTCGCCTGTTGCGCCTGCGAGGTTAGGGCCGCGCCCATTAGGAAAAAGCCTGCGCTAGCGGCAATCGAATACTTGAACAATCGCGCGCTGGCGCGCGCATTGATACCGGTAATCAATGTCATGTTACCCCCTCATCTTTCCATCCATCGCGGACGGTCATAATCGCGGCTTCAGCATGTAGACCCGCATGCGTACGATTTCCGTCAATTGGGATCCCAAAATCCGAAGCCGGTTTTGGCACCCCTCGAACTGTCCACCGAGAGCAACTAACTTTGCTCTTCTCCGTGCTACTTTGTTGCGGATCCCCCCGTCGTCAATCTGTATGTATTACTTACTTGAAAGAACGATAATTGACACTTGGGATCCCGTCAAGAACAATGTTCCAGCAGATCTGATAACTCCTCGCTGCGCATGAATACTCAACAAACGAGCGCGCTGGTTCGCATTCGGGAAATGATCCTGCGCGGCGAGCTCGCGCCTGGTCAGCGTCTTGCTGAGGCCCCGCTGGCTGAGTTGCTGGGAATGTCGCGTACGCCGGTCCGTCAGGCACTTCCCGTACTGGCGCGCGAAGGGTTGCTGCAGGAACACGAGACCCGCGGGTATATCGTGCGCGGTTTCAGCACCGCCGACATTCTCGATGCGCTTGACATGCGCGGAGCGCTCGAGGGGCTGGCAGCAAAGCGTGTGGCGGAGGGGGGAGCATCGCGAGCCTTGGTCGGCGCACTGCGGCAAGTGCTGAAGGACGGCGATCGGATTCTAAGCAAGGGCCACATCGAAGAAAGCGATGAGGCGCTCTACGCGGACATGAATGGGCGTATGCATGGCCTTATCGTTCAGGAAGCGCGGAGCCCGATGATCGGACAGGCCCTGGAGCGCATCTCGCACGTCCCATTCGCAGCTCCACAGGCGCTGGCGTTCGATAAGACCGGCCTCGACTACATGTACCATCGGCTCGTATATGCACATCGACAGCATCACTACATCGTCGACGCGCTCGAGAGAGGCGAGGGCGCGCGCGTCGAGGCGCTGATGCGTGAACATGTCAATCCGGTCAAGGAGAACCTAAACCTGTCGGGCATTAAGAAGACACACCGGCCCGCCACGCCGCTGCTCTCATCCGTTCGCTGAAGACGGTTCCTAGATCGCGCGCGTACTCATCTGGCGCGCGATGTGTTCGCCCTGGCGCAGCGCCAGCGCCACAATTGTCAGCGTCGGGTTCGCCGAGCTCGGCGTGCTCATCGCGCTGCCGTCCGATACGAACAGGTTCGCGACATCGTGCGCCTGGCCGTGCGCGTTGACCACGCCTTCCTTCGGGTCTCGGCTCATGCGCGCCGCGCACATGTTGTGCGTGGCCGGTGTCTGTCGCGACATCAGTACCTTGATCGCACCAGCGGCTTCGAACAGCGCCTTGCCCTGCTGCTGACCATGGCGGCGCATCGCGTCGTTATTCGGATGGTCGTCGACGTGGATGTTGGCGACCGGCAGGCCGAACTGATCCTTGACGTCCGGATTGAGCGTAATCCGGTTGGTCGGGCGTGGCAGATCCTCACCATTGACGTAGATTCCGGCCATGCTGCGGTAGTGCTCCATCACGAAGCCGAGCTCGCGTCCCCAGAGCGTCTGCGGGAATCCCGAAATTGCAATGCTCGGCAGGTCGAGCGCGGCCATCTCGAGGTGATAGCCGCCGGCGAAGCCGCGCTTCGGATCATGCCTGGTCTCATCCAGGACAATGCCGGCGAGCGTCGTGCCGCGCCAGAAATCGATCGGCTTGTCGAACACACCCCAGACGAAGCAGCCGGTATGGTGACAGAAATGACGGCCGACCTGATCGCTGGAGTTCGCCAGCCCTTGGGGAAACTTCGCCGACTCCGACAGCAGCAGCAGTCGCGAGGTCTCGACTGCGTTGCAGGCCACGCAGACCACGCGCGCCTGCTGGCGTTGCTCGTTGCCCGCGGGATCGCGATAGACGACCCCCCTCACGAGGCCATCGGTGCCGTGCTCGATGCGCACCGCGCGGCACTCGGCCCGCAGGTCGAGGTTGCCGGTCGCTTCGGCGCGCGGAATCTCCGTGTACAGCGTGCTCCACTTGGCGCCGGTCTTGCATCCCTGCACGCAGAAGCCCTGCTGGATGCACATGCCGCGATCGTCGGCCGGCCGCGTATTGATCGCCATGTAGCCCGTATGCACCTGCTTGTAGCCCAGGCGCTTCGCGCCATAGTGAAATACCTTGAAGTGGCTCGATGCCGGCAGACCGGGATTGCCATTGCGGCGCGTAACGACCATTCGCTGCTCGGCGATTTGGTAGTAGTTCAGCAGTTCCCGGTAGTCCACCGGCCAGTCGATCAGTGATGCATCGTCGACCGCGCCGTAGGTTGTGCGCGCGCGGACTTCCCAGGGACGCGCACGCAGGGCTGCGCCAGTCCAGTGCACCGTCGTTCCCCCCACCGTCTTGGCGGTCCAGGAGGGCAAGTTCGGATAGTCCTCGACGACGGTCGTCGTCCCGGACTGCGTGCGCGGTTCGAGCCAGGTGAGCTGCGCGAAGGCCTCGCCGGGAACCTGCGAGAAGCTCACCAGTGACTGACGCGCTCCCGCCTCCAGCAGTACGACCTTGATGCCCCGCCGCGTCAACTCATGCGCGAGCGTTCCGCCGCCGGCGCCGGAGCCAATGATGACCACTGCGTTCGTATCGTCATGTGAAATGCTCGTCATGGCCGATCCTCTCGCTGAGCCTGCAGTGTCGGAGTCAGTGCGAGTCCGCGCCGAACACCGGCCCGCTGTCCGCCAACGGAACCTCGGGCAGCCAGCGAAGGTCATTGAAGCCCCGAAGCAGGTATCCTCCTTTAGAGAAGGCCTCACCCTCGTAGCCGAAGTAGGCGTACACGAGTGGCGACGCATACAGCGTCATCAGGGTCGTTGCTCGTACCGACTTGAAAAAGGGCGTCGTCTCGACGGCTTTCAACGCCGCGATACGCTCGGTCTCGGCGGCGGTCGCGAAGTCGGCGCCGAGCCCTGATACCCCTTGCCGCAGCAGTTCCAGCGGCGCGGCGTCTCGCTTCGCGTTGTCATCGAGCGCCTGGACGACCAGCGCATAGTGCGCGTCGTCAAGGTTGTCGTGCGGCGCGATGGTCCGCACCGCGGCCAGCAGCGCGGCGCCTTCTACGCTCGTAAGCGCCTTGAGGTCCAATGCCCAGGCACGGTTCGGCGCGAGCAGCGCGAGCGGGCTACCCGCTGCTAGCACTCCGGTCAGCACACCAGTCGCGCCGAGGAATTCCCGGCGGTCCATCGTTGCATTCGCTCTCATGTCGAGACAGCCCCCTGCTCGCGACCTGGATCCGGGGCCCAATGTACATCAACCACTACGAGACATACCGCCCTAGCGGCGCGCCTTCTCGAAATCAATTTTGAGGTCCTCACAGAACCTCTGCGCCGCCGCTCGACCCGCCCCGAATACGCCGCCACCGGGGTGCTGGAACGGACCCACAAGATAAAGACGTTCGATATTCGGAACTGTGTACTGCCCTAATGCCGGTGTGGGCCTGTGAGCTCCCAATTGGAACGAAGGCATGGCCACGCCGTGCAGATCCCCGCGCACGAAGCTCGATGAGGTGCGTTCCATATCGACCGGGCTGTCGCAGTGATAGCCCAGAATATTCTCGTGGGTCATATTCTTCAGGAATTTGCCCATGTGGCGGATCATTTTCTCGGCGTAATCTTCCTTGACCTCATTCCAGGATCGACCGTCGGCGCGTTCATAGGGTACGTAGTCCCAGGCTTGGACAGTCGCCTTGCCACTGGGCACGCGCGATGGGTCAAACTCCGACAGAGAACCCAAGCCTACCAAGGGGTAGTTCGAGAGACGGCCATAGCGCAGTTCGTCGAAGGATCGGCGCAAGGTCTCGTAGTCCGTCGGCAGCAGTTCGATCATGACGGAGCGCAGCGCCGCCCCATGCTGTGTGCGTAGCGGCTCCTTGAGCGCGGCATGGACAGTGATGCAGGCATTTTGGGAGATTTCGGTTGCGGCAGCATCCGATGCCACCTCGGCGTCTATGCCCTCAACCATCCTACCTAAGTGGTGCGGGTGAATGGCGGCGATGATCCCATCTCTGGCATCAAACTGCCGTCCGTCCTTGGTCAGAACGCCCGTCGCATGGCCACCCTTGGTCGTGACAAGGGCAACGTCCATTTCAAACAGCACGGTGCCGCCGTGATCCTCGATACACGCGATAAGCGAGCTGGTCAGTGCTCCACTGCCGCCAATCGGAACGCCAAAGCCATAGTGCTCGAGAAAACCAAGAAACACGAACAATCCAAGCCCGGTGCCTTTTTCATCTGGCGACGCAAGGTTTTCGCCGGCCACGCGCGCAAAGTGCGTCTTGACCCGTTCGTTCTCGAAGTATTGGCACAGCAGCTCATGCGTGCTCATCTGCGTAGTGCGCCACAGCTCGCGACCTTCACGGCTTTGATCCATGAGAGCGGTCGATGCTCCCAACGGCATCGGCGCAGCAAATAGCGAGGCGGCGATCATGGGCAGCCAGGCCGCCGCCTTCTCCGACAATCGCTCATACGAGGCGGCGTCTCTTGGCGAATACCGGGCGATCTCGGCGCTGGTCCGAGCGCGATCGCGATACATCGCCAGGGTCTCGCCATCCTCGAATATCGAGCTCATGGGAGATTCGGGAAACACATATCGCAGGCCGTACTTCGACCTTAGCCCCAGCTCATCATTCAAGAGCAGGGGATTGCCCTGAATGAAGATGTGCGTCATGGAATGCTGGTCGTGTCGGAATCCGGGCACTGTCAGTTCGCGCGTGACCACACCGCCTCCGAACCAGGCATTGCGCTCGAGCACCAGCACTCGCTTGCCGGCCGCCGCGAGATAGGCTGCGCCTACCAGACCGTTGTGCCCGGACCCCACCGCGATGACATCGAAGCTCCGGGATATTTGCCCCTGACTACTCATCTCGGCTCCGCCGCTGCTGCTATGCAGCCGGCTTGGACTGCGGACTGCCCAGCAGGTTGATCACGTAGTGACTGTCCATGTATTCACGAATCGCGAGGATCTTGCCGTCCTTGAGGTCGAAGGCCCAGGCGTAAAGGTTCTCGTAGTCGCGCCCGTCTGCGACTTTGCCGATACCACGTGCCTCCGCAATTACGAAGGTTCCTTTGGACGCGATCGTATCGACAATCACTTTCGGATCGCCGGGCCTGAACATCCCACGAATCGGCCGCAGAAAATCATCGACGATTCCTTTCTTGCCACGATGCACGCCGGCGCCCGGGACATCCCGAATCTGCGGTTTCCAAGTGACCTCCTCGTGCAAGAGATCCCGTACCGCCTCAAGATCTCCGGCACTCAGGACTTCGAAGAAGCGCAGTACTAAGCGTTCGTTGTCGTTATCGGGGTTAACCATTTGCACTCTCCATATTTCAGGCCCGACTCGTCGTTGAGCTCTTGACTAGGCAGCGGTGAGTCCACCGTCAACGATGAGAGTATGACCGGTCACGTAGGAGGCGGCGTCGCTCGCGAGCCAAAGTATGGCTTCTGCAATCTCGGGCGGTTCCGACACGCGCGCCATCGGTACGAGAGCCGCGACTTGTTCGATCGACAGCTTGCCGTCCAACATTCTCGACAGCAATCCCGTCCGAACGGGCCCGGGTGCAACGGCATTCACGCGGATTTTCGACGACGCCAGTTCCAGGGCTGCTGATTTGGTAAGTCCCACGATCGCATGCTTGCTGGCTGTGTAGCGCCACCCCCGCAATGCCGGTGACGCCTGCGGTGGAAGCGGTGTTGACGATGGAGCCCCCTCCGTGTGGCAGCATATGCTGAATCTCATGCTTCAGGGCCAGCCAAGTTCCCCGGACGTTGACTCCCATGACTCGCTCGAACTCCTCGTCGCTGGCCTCCTGCACGGGACCCAAGCGTGTTTCCACTCCCGCATTATTGATCGCAATTTCAATTCGCTCAAAACGGGTGATCGCGAGCTCGATGACTGCACGAATATCTGTCTCGCGGCGGACGTCGATCTCCATGAACGCCACATCGGCTGCACCTAGGCGTCTGGCCTCCTCTGCGACAGCATTTCCTTCCTCAGCCCCCTGTCCGGCGAAGCAGATCCGCGCACCGCGCGCGGCAAAAGCCAGCACCGTCGCCCTGCCGATACCCGTCGTCGCCCCGATCACGAGGACACCGCGGCCCGCCAGATTGCTTGCCAGCTCACGACTTGCGATCGGGGAGTTCATAGGTTGAGACCGTCCCTGCCTCAGATCTTCGGCAACGGACATCCGCCTTTGTGCACGGTCAGCTTGTCCGGATATGTTTGTAAGCTTCTAAACATACCGCCGTCACTGTATATCGTCCAGCGACCGGATCCGACGCTTTCTGTACGGTTATTGTCAGCATGTCCGGACAGGTCAATAATGCGCTTTGATGGCTTGGAGAATGATTCGCCCGAAGCGAGCGTAGCAATGCCAGCAAATCGGATTCTTCAATGGACCGTCGGCGACGTGCAAATCCATCGCATCGTGGAGGTGGCCAATCACGCCGATCCCATCGGTATCCTGCTAAAGGACGCGACCGAACGGATTTTTGATCCCTTCACGTCGTGGCTTCGCCCGCACTTCATCACTGATGCGGATCAGATGCTGATCCAATGGCAGGCCTTTGCCATCCGCACCCCTCGCCTCAATCTGATGATCGATACCTGCATCGGCAACGACAGAAAGCGCTTCTTTCAGGTCTTCAACGACATGCACACGCCCTTTCTGGAGGATCTGGCGTCATGCGGCTTCGTTCCCCACGACATCGATCTCGTGTGCTGTACCCATCTACACTATGATCATGTCGGCTGGAACACGCACCTCGAGAATGGGAAGTGGGTACCGACATTTCCCAATGCCGTCTATCTCATCGACAACACGGAATACGCCGAAATCCGCGAGCTGCTGGCGAGCGGCGACTGGCACGGTCAGCACCTGCCGGATTCCATTGATCCCATCGTCGCCGCGGGGCTCCATAAGTTTATCGACGCGCCAGGCTATCGAGTCTGTGACGAGATCTGGCTCGAACACACGCCCGGGCACACATCGGGTCATTGTGCCGTCCACATCGAGTCTGATGGCCAACATGCCGTCATTACCGGCGACCTGATGCACCATCCAGTGCAGGTAGCGGTGCCCCACTGGCGAGGAAACTTCGACCACGACGCGGATACGGCCACCAAGACACGCGTGAAGTTCGTGTCCAAGTACTCGGACAGCCAGACGTTGATCATCGGTTCGCATTTCGCAGGACCGACCGCCGGTTGGATCGCCGACACCGGCGAGCATTGTCGCTTCGTCACCGAACGCCCGACTCGCTGAGCGGATTAGGTGAGCCGCAGTGCCATCGGAGAGCTACGACTTCATCATCGTGGGCGCAGGCACCGCGGGCTGTGTGCTGGCTAACCGCCTGAGCGAACGTCCTGATGTGACCGTCTGCCTTATCGAGGCCGGCGACCGTGATCGCTACCCACTCATCAAGGTACCGGCCGCCGTAGCCTTCACGGTCCTCAATCCAAAGCTCGGTTGGGGATACGAGACCGTACCGCAGCCACACTGCAACAACCGGCGCGTAGTGCTGCCGCGCGGACGCGTGCTGGGGGGCTCGAGCTCCACCAACGGCATGGTGTACTTTCGTGGCCACCCCGGCGATTACGATGACTGGGCCGCTGCCGGTGCTCGAGGCTGGAGCTACGCTGAACTGCTCCCTTATTTTCTTCGCTCGGAACACAATCCCGCATTTGCCGACAGCCCCTACCATCATGTCGGTGGGCCGATGGCTGTCAGCAACATTCCGCGAGTCAATCCGCTCGTAACATGCTTTCTGGAGTCGGTACGGTCGTTGAGTCTGAAGCACTGCCCCGACTTCAATGGTGCCGACCCTGAGGGGTTCGGAGTACGGCAAGCAACCATACGCAATGGCCGGCGCGAGTCGGGCGTGACCGCCTTTCTGCGACCCGCCGAGCGACGACCCAACCTTAAGGTCATCGTGAATGCGCTGGCTCATCGCGTGCTGCTCGAGCAACACCGGGCTATCGGCGTTCAGATCGAGCGGGAAGGATCGCGGTTGACGATCATGGCGCGGCGAGAGGTGATCTTCAGTGCCGGCTCCTACGGCTCGCCCGCGCTCTTGATGCGCAGCGGCATTGGGCCGGCGGAGCATTTGAAATCCGCAGGCGTGCAGCCGATCCATGAGCTTAACGGTGTCGGGCAAGGTCTTCGCGATCACCCCTCGGCCGAAATTCAGATGGTGACGCGGGACACGACTTCCTACGGCGTATCGTTGCCGAAGACCTTCGAAAACGCACTGGTCCTGCTGCGTTATCTCGCTTTCCGCAGCGGCCCGATCGCCAGCAACCTGTTCGAGGCGCACGGGTTCGTCAAGAGTGATCCCGCGTTGCCGCGGCCGGATTTGCAAATCATCATGATGCCCGCCCGCCGCAATGAGAAACCCCTGGCGCTACCGCGCGGACACGGATTCGGCATCATTGCAGCGCTGGTCCGCCCCAAGAGCTTCGGCAGCATCAGGATCGCTTCCCCCGATCCGCACAATAAACCTCTGATCGATCTGAACCTCCTGGCCGATTACGAGGACATCGTGCGTATTCGCACAGGCCTGCGTCTGGCACGGCGCATTTTGAGTGGTAAGGCCTTTGAGCCTTATCACGCCACTGAGCTTAAGCCCGGCAGCAACAACGGAAGCGATCACCAGTTGGACCAGCACATCCGCCAAACCTGCGCCATCGTGCACCACCCGACGGGTAGTTGTCGCATGGGAGATGATGCTGGGGCGGTCGTTGATTGGGAGCTCAAGGTACGCGGCGCTGAGGGACTGCGAGTGGTCGACGCGTCGATTTGCCCCACCTTGCCGGCGGGTAACACCAATGCCATTGTCGTGATGATCGCTGAAAAGGCTTCCGATCTGATCCTCGGCAGACCAGCGCCACCGGCCAGTCAGTTACACCATGCCCGCTGAGTGCGGCCCTATCAACCCAAAGGCGGATCACAAATGAGTGACGTGACAGAAGTCCCCGGTCTCGACGTCAATCGCATTCAGTATCTGGCCGATACGATCCGCGCGGATACCGGGCGCGGTGACTATTGGGGTGCGCGCATATTGGTCGCGCGGCACGGCCGCATATCGCTGGACGCCTCGATCGGTCATGCGGATCGCGAGCGCACGCGCAGAGTCGAGAGCGACAGCGTGTTCTCCATTTTCTCAATGACCAAGGCCATGACAAACGCGTTGGCGCTTCGAGCCATCGAGCTTGGCCGATTCTCGCTGGCGCACAAGGTTTCCGAGATCATTCCGGAGTTTCGCGGCGGGTTGCGCGAGCACATTACGATCTTCCACCTGCTTACTCACATGTCCGGCTTGCCGATGCTCTTTCAGCTCAAGGAAGGCATGCCGATTGATAAGCTCGACGACATGGTGCGCGTGGCGTGCGAGACCGTGCAGTCCGACGAGCCGCCGGGTTTATCGTGCAAGTACTCGCCCTTGCTGAATCATTTGCTGCTCGGCGAGCTGGTGCGGCGAACCGATCCGAAGGGTAGACGTTACCGCGACATCATGCGGGAGGATCTATTCGAGCCCCTGAAGATGACCGGAAGCTCTCTCGGGCTGCGTCGGGACTTGCAGGCTCGCCACCTCTTTCCCGACTTTCGTGGCCATTCTCCGGTCAATCACATCGGCAGCAGTGGCCTCGGGGAGAACGGCGCCTTCCGCGAGGAGTTCGCCGAAATGCCCTGGGTGGGTGCTGTCTCGACGGGTCCCGACATCTTTCGGCTGGCAGAAATGCTGCGCCAGCAAGGCAGCTTGGATGGCGCCCGGATCCTGTCGCCCGCGATGCTCAAGAAGGCCCGCCAGTGCTATACGGAAGGCAAGCCCAATGAGCTGTACAAGACGCTGGCCCACAAAGACCAGTGGGAGGTCTGTCCCGCCTACATCGGCCTTGGTTTCTCGCTGCGCGGTACCAAGATGACCAATCACCAGTTCGGTACACAGACTTCACCAGAGACTTTCGGCAACTATGGTGCCGGGAGCGTGCTGTTCTGGGTCGATCCCGAGTTGGACCTGACCTTTGTGTGCCTGACGACAGGCCTGCTATCCAGCAACCGGAACATCGTCCGCTTTCATAAGCTGGCGGACATTGCGGTATCAGCGGCCTGCTGACACTCGGAGCATGGTGCTCATAGCGGAGAGCGAGTGCATAACGAATCCAGGATCGCCGCGAAGACTGCGGCGCGGAAATTATGGCATCAGTGGTGCGACCTGCGCCGCTTTGCGCGCCAGCACCCGTGGTGCGGTTTCCCGAAGTCCGAGTGCGAGCAGGCCAGCACAGAGCGCGAGTCCGACCATTATCAGCAGCGGCGCTGCAAGTCCGGTACGATCGGCGGCAAATCCGGCGACGAAGGGAGCGAGTACTCCCCCAAGAATTTCCCCTGTGCCCATACAAACTCCGAGAACAGTGGCGGTATGGCGGGGATCTACGCTCTCTGACGGAACAGTCGCCATGAATAGCGGGAAGATGCCGTTGACACTCCAGCCAATAAAGAAAATGCCGGCAAGCACCCACACTGAGCCTCGGAAATACATCGCCGCGAGCGGCAGGAAGACGCCGATGAGGGGCGTCGCGATCATGAGCGGACGCCGCCCGATTCGATCGGACAGCGCTGAGATAGCGAAGGCGCCCACTGTCGCCGAGATGCCGAGCGTACCCATGAGCCATCCCATGGTCTGCACGTCGTAGTGACGCACGCGAGTCAGGTAGAGCGGCATGAACGCCCAGCAGATCACGAGATATGAGACCAGAAGGATGCCCAGCAGCGCGCAAGTCAGGACGTTCCGCTCAGCCAACGCCTGCCGCAACGTCCAGCGTGCATCCGTGCCCGTGGCCCGCGCATTCTCCGGCAGGGGCTCGCGCACGAAGCGCCAGATCAGAAGTGCGGTCACGAGTCCTGGCGCCCCCGCGAGAAAGAACGCGTGCCGCCAGCCAAAGGCCTTTGCGAAAGCGACCAGCAGCACCGGAGCAAAGAAGGATCCGAAAAGATTGGAGCCGAAATTCTGCGTTACACCCATCGCAAGTCCGCGGTGACGTGGGGCGACTTCGCTTGCGATGAGCGACTGGCTGATGGGCATGATGCCGCCCTCGGATATGCCCATGAGCATCCGGGCGCCCAGCATCACGAGGAATGAGGATGCAAGTCCCGATGCAAACGAGCAGGCCGAGAAGGCGAGAGTCGCGAGCACCAGTAGCCCCTTGCGCGAACCCCATGCATCGGAAACCATGCCGATGAGAAACGCCGCGCTCGCCCAGGTGAGCGAGAGCGCACCGGCAAGAACCCCGACCTGGGTGTTGTTCAGACCGAGCTCCGGCTGCACGAACGGCATCAGAAAGTTCAACGCGTTCCGGTCGAAGAACACGATGCCGAAGTTGATGCTCAGAAGGGCCGGCAGCAGCACCTGGTAGCCCGGCCCGTACCCTGCCCGAGAGGTGTCTGTCATCGTTTCAGTACACTTCGAACCGCGGATGTGATCCGCTCCACGTCCGGAATGACGTATGCCTCCAGCGGCTCGCTGTATGGAATCGTGGTGTCACGAGCGGTGACCTGAACGATCGGCGCCGCGAGCGCGGAAAAACGCTGCTCCGCGATCTCGCTCGCGATGATGGCACTGACGGATGCGTGACGCGTGCCCTGATCAACGAGCACGACGCGCCTGGTCTTTTCAACGGAGCTGAAAATAGTCTCCAGATCGAGCGGCGCTACCGTGCGCGGATCGATGACTTCCGCGTTGATGCCCTCGGCCGCAAGTTTTTCCGCAGCGGCGAGCGCGCGATGCACCATCCAGCCGGTAGCGACAATTGTCACGTCGCCGCCCGCGCGGCGAACGACGGCTTTGCCGAACGGTACGAGATGCTCGCCATCGGGAACATCGCCGTGTTCAAGTGTGAGCATGTAGTGGTGCAGAAACACGACCGGATTGTCGTCCCGAATCGCGGATGCCATGAGTCCCTTGGCATCGGCGGCAGTCGAAGGCACGACGACCTTCAGCCCGGGTACTCCCATGAAAAGCGAAGTAAGCGATCCCGTATGTTGGCCCGCCCAACCGGCCGTGAATCCGAAGCCCGCTTTCAGCACCAGGGGTACTCTGAGCTGTCCGCCGGACATATACCGAAACCGATTCGCTTCGTTGACCACCTGGTCCATGGCGACGAGCATGAATTCGGCCATGTACAGCTCGACGACAGGACGCATCCCGGCCATGGCCGCGCCAATGGCGATTCCGATCTCGGCCGTCTCGGAAATGGGAGTAACGCGCACGCGATCCGGGCCGTACGCGGCGACGAACTCGTGATTCTCCGTCGTCGCCATATTCTGGCCGAAATAGAGCACTCGCTGGTCGCGCTTCATCTCCTGATGAATACCCGCATCGATCGCGGCGATAAAGGGCAGGTTTGCCATATTGACTCCTCGCCGACCTAGGCGAAATTGAACTCGAGCGCGCGCTCGTTCTTTGGAAACGGGCTGTTGAGCGCGAAGGTAACCGCTGCCTGCATTTCGTCGGCGACCTGCTTGGCGAGCGCATCGGCCTTCGCTGGCGTGAGTGCGCCTCTCTGAATCAGCGCGCCTCGGAATCGAGGCACCGGATCGCCGCGCAAGGCGGCCTCGTATTCTTCGCGTTTCCCGAACACCGTGATGGCTTCGTGCTCGGGAAAGTGCAACGGCACACCGGGAGGCGCAATGATGTTTCCGTGCGCTGAAAGGCGATACACCTTGGATTCCACGAGTGTCGGGCCGCCGCCGCTACGTGCTCGCGCAATCGCCTCGCCCACGGCCTGGTGAACCGCCAGCGGATCGGTGCCATCCACGGTTATACCCGGCATTTCGTACGCTTGCGCCTTGACCGCGAGTGGCTTTCCTGCCGCGGCGTTTGCATCTTCCTGCGCCGAGGTCGTGACGACGTTGTAACCGTTATTCTCCATTACGAAGACGACCGGCAATTTCCAGAGCGAGGAGATGTTCAGAGTTTCGTGGAACGCACCCTGCTTGGAGGCGCCATCACCAAAGAAGGAGAGTACGACCTCGCCCTTATTCCTGATCTGCGCGGCCCAGGCGGCACCTGCGCCGTGCGGAATGCCCGCGCCGACGATGCCGGAGGTTCCTAGAAACCCCCGCTTTACGTCCGTGAGGTGCATGGAGCCGCCGAGCCCCTTGCAGATGCCGTCCGCGCGACCGTAGATCTCCGCCATCAGCGCCTTTGGGTCGCTGCCCAGCACCAGTGGATACCCGTGACAGCGATACGTCGCGAGGGCCGCATCGCCGTCTTGAAAATGAGTCAGTGAACCGACAATCGAGGCCTCCGCACCATCCGCGAGATGCGTATGGCCGCGAATAACGCCCGGGTGATCGGTAAAGCTCCGCTTCACGCGAGTCTCAAACTCACGAATACGCAGCATCTGGGTCAACATCCAGATCTGCCGTCTGGCATCAGGTGTCTGCACGCTCATTGGATAGCCCTCAGATCATAACGATCGGTATCAATTCGTCTTGCTTTCAAGGAACTGCTGACGCGCAGCCATCACGACGCGTTGCGTCTTGGTGAAACCTTCGGTTGCTGCGGTCTCCAGTGACCATTTCCTCATGTACTCATTCAGCACCTCGACTCCGATCGGTCCCTCGTAGCCGATGGACCAGAGTGCCCCGAGAAATGCCGCGATATCGAATTCGCCATCGCCTGGCAGCAGACGCCTGTTGACGACCGAATCCTCGAACTTCACGGGTGTTGCAAGCGACCCATCGTTGATCTCGACTCCCAGCGGGATCTGGCGACCGACCTTGCGAACGATGTCCTCCGGAGTTGTGCCTGTGCGCTGCACGTGAAGATTATCCAGCATGATGCCGCCGTTCTTGGCGCCCGCGCCTCGGCAGATGGCCAGCACGTCGTCGAGCGAGGGCGCGCGCGAGAATTGGCGCGGCAGCATCTCGATCAGAACGGGTACGCCTCGCTCGGCTGCCTGTCGACACAGAACGGCAAATTCCTCCGTCATCTTCGGGACGTCTGCGCAATCGTTGCCGAGATCGCCGATCTTGATGTGCCTTGCGCTCAGGGCCTCTGCCGCATCGAGCAGCAGCGCCCGAATCTGGTTCGACGCCTCACGTCTCGCGCCGGTGCAGAACCAGTCGAGCAGCCATTCGACCTCGATGTGCACGATGCCATTGTCATTCAGGATCCGCTTCATGTCCTGAAAGCTGTACGTCCGCAGGATTTCCTGAATGTCCGCGTGCCAAAAACCCATGCCTTTGAAACCCGCCCTCGCGGCAATCTCCACCCGCTTGCGAAAGTCGTGCAGGCAGCGTTGATCGCCGAGCGGGTCCGCGCCGACACCTAAAGTCCAGAAAGAGCCCAAAATCTCGATTGGTTTCTGCATGCTCCCCCCAATTATGTGCGCCACTCGCCACCTTCGAGAAATTCCACCAAGCGAGCGAGGAAATCTGAGGCAAGCCGGCCATCGGCCACGCGGTGATCGACGGCGAGACAAAGCTCGGACATCGGTCGGACGTGGATAGCATCACTTCGCGCCACGACGCAATCGCGCTGGCGCCCGACGGCGAGTATGGCGGACTGCGGCGGATTGACCAACGCCGTAAAGCGGTCAGGCCCGCGAGCGCCGAGATTCGAGATGCTGATGGTCGCGCCCTCGAGTTCCTCGCGCTTCAGACCGTTCGTCAACGCGCGCTCAACGCACTCGCTCCTGCGGCGAGCAAGCTCTGCGAGGCCTAACTTTTCGACTCCATGAAGAACCGGCACCAGCAGGCCGTCTTCCAGGGCGACCACGAGGCCAATATGCGCGCCGCTCGCCTGGACGATGCGCGCCTCGGACAGCTCCGGGTTGCCGTAGAAAGTTGCGTTCATCCCCGGACATCTGAGCAGCGCGTTTGCGACAGCCTGCAGAAGAAAATCGTTCACCGAGAGCTTCGGCAAGCCCGCTGGCAGACTCGCGCCGATCTCGGAGCGCGCCACCTGCAGCGCCGTCCAGTCCACGGCTCTCGTAACGCTGAACTGGGGAACTGTGGCGTTGCTCAATGTCATGGCACGGGCGATGGCGCGGCGCATGCTGGAAAGTGGCTGCGCTCCGGGTGCTGTGGACAAGCTGGCGCGCTGCGCCGACTGCGCTGCGACCGCACGCCGCACGTCATCGAGCTGCACGCGGCCCCGCGGCCCGGTGCCTGCGATGCGAGCGAGATCGAGCCCGTGCTCCGCAGTCAGTCTGCGTGCGATGGGAGAGCTCCTGACGCGTGCGGTGTGCGAGGTTTCCCGCGCGGATTGCTGGTCCTGCGCGAGCGTGTCGGAGTTATTCGCCGCCTCGCTTTCTATCCAGGCGATCCGATCACCGACACGCGCTTCCTGATCGGCCTCGAGCAGCAGTTGAACCAGCCGCCCGCTCGCAGTGGCCTCGATAGTGAGCACGGTCTTTTCCGTTTCGAGCTCGAGCAAAGGCTCGCCCTGAGTGATGCTATCCCCAACCTGCTTGAGCCAGCGAACGAGCCGGGCGCTCTCCATCACCAGTCCGACCTTAGGAATTTCCTGTGCGACCAAGGCCACCTTTTCCCCGTCCTCTAGGTCAGCAGCGAACGCGCGGCACGCACGATGTCCGCGGTACCGGGGAGAAGAGCCTGCTCCAGCTCCGGCGCGAACGGAATAGGCGCAAAGGGACAACCGACACGTGTTACCGGCGCATCGAGCTCATCGAACAAGTCGCTGCCGATACGGGCGGCGATCTCCGCGCCGAGGCCTCCGTTCAGAACCGCTTCATGCGCTATCACCGCGCGGTGCGTCTTGGTAATAGAGGCGGCAATCGTGGCCATGTCGAGCGGCATCAGCGTACGCAAATCGATGACCTCGGCCGAAATACCGTCGCGAGACAGTAGTTCCGCAGCCTCCCGCGCACTGGTGAGCATCGCCGAGTAAGCAATCAAGGTAACATCCTCGCCTGTTCGAACGATGCGCGCGCGGCCGATCTGCGGCAGCTCGGCGCTCTCGACCAGCGATTCCTTCATCGTGTAGAGCCGCTTGTGCTCGATGAAGAGCACCGGATCGCCGAGGCGTATCGCGCTCTTCAAAAGCCCGTACGCTTCCCCCGGCGATGAGGGCGCGACGACGACGAGCCCCGGCACGTGGACAAACCATGCCTCGAGACTTTGCGAGTGTTGTGCGGCTGCTCCCCCTGCAGCGCCAGCCTGCGTACGCACGACCATCGGTACAGCGAGCTGTCCGCCCGACATGTAGCGATACTTGGCGCTTTGGTTCACTAGAGTATCCATCGCCAACGTGGCGAAATCGATGAACATGATCTCGAGAACGGTGCGCAACCCGCACAGTGCGGCTCCGGTCGCAAGCCCGGTGATGGCCGCCTCGCTGATCGGTGTATTGCGCACCCTCTGCGCGCCGTACTTCTGCGCGAGGCCGCGCGTGATTCCAAATGCCCCGCCCGCTGCAACATCCTCGCCCAACAGATGCACGGCTGGATCTCGCGCCAACTCCTCGTCAAGAGCGCGTCGGATGATCTCGATGAATGTCTGGCTCATGAACCTCCTAGCCCGCAGGTGCGTTGAGACACTGAGCGGAATACACGTTCTCGAGCACGTTGGCTGGATTCGGGCGCGGGGCGGTGCGCGCGCGCGCTGCCGCGCGTTGCACTTCCTGCCTCGCGCTCTCGCCGACAGTGTCCAACTCGCTTGCCACGACGCCGCTTTGCAGGAGGTGCCTCTTCAAACACTCGATGGGATCTTTTTCGCGCCAGGCGGCGAGTTCTTCCTTCGAGCGGTAGTGCTGGGGGTCGCCGACAAAGTGGCCAGCCATGCGGTAGGTCATGCATTCGAGCAGATACGGGCCGTCACCCTGGCGCAATTTGCCGATGGCTTCGCCCGCCGCGGCGAGCACGGCCAGCACATCGTTGCCGTCGATGGTCTCCGCGGGCATCTCATAAGGTTCTGCAAAGCGTCGCACGAATGCCACTTTCGAGTGCTCTTCGCGGCTTGTAAATTCAGCGTAGCCGTTGTTTTCGCACACAAAAAGGACCGGCAGCTTCCAGAGCACGGCGAGGTTGATCGTCTCGTGGAATGCGCCTGCCCCGGTGGCACCGTCGCCAAAGAACACAACACTGATGTTCTTTGCGCTCCTCGCCTGCATTGCCCACGCCGCACCGGCGGCAAGAGACAGGTTGCCGGCCACGACACCGGTGGCTCCGAGCACGCCGTTCGCGACGTCTACCAAGTGCATCGATCCGCCACGACCGCGGCATAGGCCCGTCTCCCGTCCTAGAATTTCGGCAAATATCGCCTCGATATCGCTCCCCTTGGCGAGAACATGGCCGTGTCCGCGATGGCTGGTGAAAAGCAAGTCCTGCCGCGAGAGATGTGCGCAGACACCGACCGCGACGGCTTCCTGCCCTGTTGAAAGGTGGGGAAATCCGGGTACTTCACCCGCCGCGGCGAGCCGTCGCACCTGGTCCTCGAACGTCCGGATCCGCCATAGCATGCGGTACATGTCCAGCAGACCTTCACGGTGATCCTGTTCGAGGTTCAAAGGGCTCATGGCAACCTTATGCCGCCGGACATTGTAAGCACCGCAGCACGCCGCGCGGTCACGAGGCGTACGAATATCAGGACAGGGACTCACCTGTCAGTGCACTGAATTCGATCCCAGAGTGCTACTAGAGCCTCGAAGCCGCGATGTCGGCTCCCTCGCGCAACGCCCCTAGCTTCTTCCATGTGACTGCAGGGTCGAGCTTACCGTAGCCGGCAAACGTGCCAAAGCCGCAGTCCGTGCTGGCCACCACGCGTTCGACACCGACTATAGCCGCAAAGCGCTCGATTCGTTGCGCGATGAGCTCCGGGTGCTCTATGTAGTTGGAGCAGGTATCGATCAGACCGGGCGCGAGGACTTTATTGTCGGGAATCTTGGCCTGCGCCCAGACCTTCCACTCATGCTCGTGCCGGGGGTTGGCCGCCTCGAACAGAATCGTCGCCGGTCGCGCGCGCAGGATGATGTTGATGATGCGTTCCAACGGTATGTCGAAATCGTGTGGACCTTCGTAGTTGCCCCAGCAGACGTGCATTCGCAGCTTCTCTGGTGCAATCCTCGAGGTCGCGGCATTCAGCGCCTCGACGTTGGCCGCGGCGATCCTCAGAAACTGCTCCTCCGTCGTGTCCTGATATCCCGTGTGCCTCGACATGGCCAGATCAGGGCAATCGAGTTGCAGCTGAAAGCCGCTCGCTGCGATGGCTTCATATTCCGGCTGCATCGCGACCACCAGATCGGCCAGGTATGCCCTGTGACTGGGATAGAACGCGTTGGGTTGAAAGGCCGTGATCAGGCCGGGGGAGGCGGCGTTCATGAAGCCCTGAACTTTGCGCCCCTGCATTGCCTGCGTGAAACGTCGAATGTCATCCAGGCAGGGTTGAAGGTTGAGCAGCTTGACGGGGCCGACGCAGCTCCTGCGTACGAACTCCTGCTCGCCCATGATCGCGGCGAGCTTCCTTCTGAGCTCCGGCAGCGCCGCCAGATCAAGCGCAGGCTTGCGGGTCACATTTCCGCCGAAGCCCGACAAACGCTCGGTTACGTAGGTTGAATAGCCTACTTTGCCCAGCTCACCGTCGCTTACGATCGAGACGCCGGCCGTCTCCTGCTTGGCAACTGCATGGACGACTGCCGCCTGGACGATGCGATCGAACGCAGCCGCGTCATAAGGCTCGCCGTGGTCGCGGGCGAGCAGCAGCGGGACCAGCTCATTCCCTCGCGGCAGGCTGCCCACATGGGTTGTGAGGATGTGCGGCATGAGACCCAGAGTCTAAGCGGCAGACATTCCGCCGCGCAGCCGCGCGGCTCGAAACTCCATGGGCCCTGAACCGAAGGCGTTGCGGAATCGTCGCGCGAAGTGGCCGGGCTCCAGAAACCCGGATCGCAGGGACACTTCGCTGATCGTGACTGCTGAATAGCGAGCGTCACTGAGCAGCCGATGTGCACAGTCCAGGCGCATCTGGATCAATTCCCTTCCGAACGAACTATCCATCTGCGCGAAGAGGTTGTGCAGATAGCGTTTGGAAATCCCGTTCGCATCCGCTACCGCATCGAGCCGCGCTCGAAACGCATCGACCAGCGCTGGCGCGCAGGCCTTTCGGGCATTGCCACCATATGTAAGGTCCCCTGATACTCGTTTAGAGGGGATACTGCGCCGAGGCGCTTGCGGCGCGCAAGGGCGCCAGCTTGCGCACCCGGTAGCGGCTCTACCCACCGAGCGCGAGTCACGGCTTGCACGCGCAGCCTCTGTTTTTTGCGCTGGCAGACCCGGCCCCATCCAATCAGGGCGCCAAAGTTCTCTGGGCTTTGCGACTCGGGCATCGCGTCACTGCTGTAGAATCAGCCGACACTGCGCCCGGGTCAGGAGAGCATTCATGAACACGCCGGTCAGTCCTCGGGGATTCCCACTACCGAACTCGCTGACAG